>ENA-UENT01000135-UENT01000135.1-marine-metagenome-genome-assembly--contig:-NODE-135-length-55377-cov-3.490333_pt1 | contig 55377 bp, 36 predicted proteins | sample MGYA00237879_ERZ529330 | MGnify/ENA primary metagenome ERZ529330 (study PRJEB26372, sample SAMN05368345) | marine metagenome | biome: cultured habitat; feature: ocean water; material: water; isolation... | reverse complement strand
TATTGGTTCCATGATCCAATAAGAAGATATTTTATAAAATTTACCGATCTCCGGAGGAGATTGATGAGACTGCGATTCAAAAGCTACTTCAAGCAGCCATTGCCCTAGATCAATCCTTATGACGACAGAAAAATGAAAGACGACTGATTTGCGTTGACTATCGAATACCTTATCTTTATTATCCAAATCCTCTATACCGTTCCAAATATGCAACAGCCGTCAAACCGTGTTCCCATCATTGATATCTCACCATTGGTAACAAATTCCGAAGGACGTCAGCAAGTGGCTGATGCCATCGGGCAAGCCTGCCGAACTCATGGCTTCTTTTACATCATTGGACACGGCGTGAGTGCAGCGCTCCAGGACCGCCTTGAGGCCCAAAGCAAAGCCTTCTTTGCCCAAGACTTAGCCATAAAAAACCAGATTCCAATGGCTTTAGCGGGCAAAGCCTGGCGTGGTTTCTTCCCCGTCGGGGGGGAGCTCACCTCTGGCAAACCGGACATTAAGGAAGGTTTATACTTTGGAATAGAGTTAGATGAAGATGATCCTCGTGTCAAAGCGGGGCTTCCGCTACATGGCCCCAACCTGTTCCCCGATAACATGCCTGGATTTCGGGCAACGGTCTTGGAGTATATGGATCAGTTAACAACGCTTGGTCATATCTTGATGCAAGGCATTGCGCTAAGCTTGGGATTAGCAGCTGATTTTTTTGCCAAGAACTATACGGGGGATCCATTGACCCTCTTTCGCATCTTCAACTACCCTGATCCTCCTGCCCATGCCAAAGAACAAGCACTTTGGGGTGTAGGTGAACATACCGATTACGGAGTCTTAACCATCTTGAAGCAGGATGATGCAGGCGGGCTGCAGGTGAAATCACAATCAGAATGGATCGCGGCTCCACCCGTTCCCAATTCTTTTGTTTGCAATATTGGGGATATGCTCGACCGCCTCACCAAAGGTCTCTACAAATCCACTCCACATCGGGTGTTAAATAGCTCTAAAAAAGATCGACTTTCCTTTCCATTCTTTTTTGACCCAAACTTTAAGGCTGAGATCAAAGCCATTGACTTGAGTCAGGTTCCTTTCCCGATCGATGATTCAGCCGAACGCTGGGATGGAGCCAGCGTCCACCAGTTCGAAGGTACTTATGGTGATTACATCTTGAGCAAGGTTGCTAAGGTGTTTCCTGACCTTGAAAAGAAGGTTTTATAGATGATTGTCCACGAGATTTGACTAAGAAGGTAGATAATTTGAGACGTCTCAGATATGATTTGAGACGTTTTCCCATCTCTTGCAGCGCATCTGCCCCGTTTCTTCATGAGATTTGGTCTAACTAAATCACCATTATGAAGAACGTACTCTTTCTTTTATTGCTCCTCAGTTTTCAACTACAAGCACAGATCAAAGGCAATGGGAACATTGTCACTAAATCCTACCCACTTGCTCAAATAGAAGAGCTGGAGATCAACCTGAATGCCAGGGTCATTCTCGATTTCAAGGCAGATGATCAAATCTCCATTACAACCGACGAAAATCTGGTTGATCAGATTGACTTCACAGTGAGTCGAGGCTATATGAACCTTCAACAAAAGAAATGGATCCAGCCCACCCATTCCTTGCGCGTAACTATCGGTGCCTCCCATCTGCGAAAGCTCAACAATGATGCTCATTCAAAAACCTCCCTTCTCAATATGCAAGTGGAAAACTTCCATTTGATAGCAGACATCGGCACCATTGATTTGCAAGGTCGGGTCTCCCATCTAGTAATAGATAACAAAAGTGCCAAGATTGAGGCACTTGATTTTGAGGCGGCTCACGCCGAAGTGAAGATCCAAAGTTGGGGCACCGTTTTCCTCAATGTATCAGACACTTTGAATACTACCGTTGGCGACAAAGGTCAACTGAAGATCATCGGAGACCCAAAGGTCCTACTGGGCAATGCAAAAGCCATTCTGGCGAAAAGCAATGAACAGGTCAGCACCGATACCCGTTACATCAACCTACGTATCAAAAATAACTCCTGGACACGAAAGAGCTTTGTGGTAGTTGGCCCTAAAAGAGATGGCACTTCCTTTAGCTATGGATTCTCTCTGTCACCTGGAGCTACCAGATCAGAACGTTGGACGATAGGCTCAGAGGTATTTCGGGTCAAAAACGGGCAACAAAGCCTGGTAGCTACAATTGAAGCCAAGGACGAAAACCAACTGGTCAAGCTCTTCCAATAAGCATTCAATTCCCTAAAAGAGCAAATCCAAATTATCAATCACGAATAATATTTCATATTTAATGACGATTCAACCTTCCCGACAACTGCAGCCATTTTGCTTGCTCCTACTATTCCATTTCTTCAGTTTAGGTATGCTGGCGCAAAACCCGATTCCCGCAGCAGATTTACAGAAAGACGTTCAAATTCTGAAGGAGACCCTAGAAGCCCTACAACCTGCCCTGCACAAATACAATACGCCCGAAGAGATGGATGGGCATTTCAAGCAACTAGAAGAACGACTAAGTGTAGATCAAGATCAAGCCACCGCCTATGGCAATATCTCTCTTTTCACAGCTAAAGTTCAGTGTGGCCATACCTATGGGAACTATTGGAACCAGGGTCCGGACTTAAGAGCTATTTTTAAGGATAAGGCCGATAAAGTACCTTTTACCTTCCGCATCATTGATAAGAAGCTGATCTTATTTCAAAACTTGTCCGAGCAGAAGGAATTGCAGGCTGGTGACGAGATTGTAGGCATCAATAACCATTCCGGCGCTGAAGTCATTGAAAAGCTATTTCCTTATATGAAGAGCGATGGCGCCAACGATGGCCAACGTTTCTTTAGAATGCAGGTTTTTGGTTACGACAACTATGAGGCCTTTGACATCTATTTCCCGCTAGCTTTTGAGCTGGGAGAAAGTATCTCCCTTACTTTAAAGGGGTACGAAACGGGCAAAGAAAAGAAGACCACTGTACAGCTCATTACGCGTCAGGAACGTTATGATCGCTTACAAAAAAGGTATGGCAAGCAGATCGAATCCTATGACGATTACTGGGATTTTGAAGTTCTTAATCCAGAAGTAGCTAAATTGACCATTGGAACCTTCGTCACCTGGAAAATGACGCTCAAATGGCGCGCTTTCCTAAAACAAGCCTTTCAGACCCTTAAAGACAAAAATATCCCCAATTTGATCCTGGATATTCGAGGAAATGCGGGTGGTGATTCAGCTGTACAGGCTGAACTCTATAAATACCTTACACAAAAGAAAAGCCATCGTGGCCCCTATCAACAAACGTTACGCAACAATAAGATTCCTCCTCACTTACTGCCCTACTTAAGCACTTGGAGCAAGAAAATCCAAGATGTATCGAATCGTACAAAACCGCTGGATAATGGGTTTTATACCTTCAAAAAAGGCGGTCTGATCGATGAGACCATATCACCCAAGGCTAAGACTTATCGAGGGAAAGTATACCTGATAGCAGATGCCTCCAATAGTTCAGGCACCTATTTTTTGATTAACTACTTAAAGGACAACCAACTAGCTACGGTGGTAGGACAAACCAGTGGAGGTAACCAACAAGGTATCACGGGAGGACAGATCCTTTATCTCACCTTACCACATTCGAAGGTAGAGGTGGACATTCCATTAATTGGATACTACCCTAGTAGTCCGAAGCCCAATCAGGGTATTGAGCCTAATATCTACATTCAACCAAGCGTGCAGGCCTTGGTAGAAGGACGGGATCTAGAAATAGAGCATATCATGCAATTGATTGGCGGGGCGGCTAAGCCTTCTTCGAAAACAGATTAGTCCAAAAAGAAAAATTTGGACTAGCCTACGAGCTTGCAGATTGGAGGTTTAGGCACAGGTCCATAAATTGCTCAAGTAGAGATGTTCTTCGGTCATCTCTATTTGGGCATACACATTCACTAAATTATAGACGTACCTTGAAGTTTTTCGATTCGATTTCTCAGTTATTCAAACAGCTCAACCTCAATATGCTAGTGGCCGTATGCGCCCTAGTGGTTAGTGCCTGTGCCTTGTACATTTCCGTGCAGGAAGTCCGTATTATGCGCGTACAGCAAAAGGCCGCTATGTATCCTTATCTGACAGTTGGAAAATCCTACAATGGCGATGGTTTTGGTTTGCGGCTCACCAATACCGGCAACGGCCTAGCTAAGGTTCATTCTTACCAGGTATTCAATGATTCCATCTTTTTCAAGGATTGGTTCGATGTTATCGCAACCTACGCACCAGAGGCCAAGGATATTAATTGGAATATCATGAGTTCGGATGGCTATCTTCGCAACCAGATGATTACGCCTTTAGAGGAAAAAACATTGATATTCGTTCGGTGGACGCCTGAATCTCGTCTGCTAGAAAGACGGTTGGGTGGCCTTAGGGTAAGGGTTTGCTACTCCTCATTACTAGATGAATATTGGAAGGAGGAAGGGCAAGGTCCGGTTGAGATAAAGGGCCCATGTACCTATGAGGTAGAAAAGGAGTTTGGGCTATAATTCACGACACTTCCACTCTTTTGACCTTCACCCCTACGCGCAAGGTATTTTGGACCTCAGCAAGCCGATCTGTATGCTCCAATAGTTTTTGCAGTACTAAGTCCGAAGCCTCCCCTTCCACACTAGCTTTGTAGGTAATATTGAATCCTGGTTCACCAGCCTGCCCAAACTCACCTGAAGCCTCCACCTCTACCTTTGTTAGGACTATATTCATCTTAGTGGCCTCCCTGTAAAGATCATTACAATAACAGGTAGCAAGTGCAAGAAAGAGCAATTCACCTCCATTAACTGTCGAGCCATAACCGCTCGATTTGGCAGGGATGTTCAATTGCTGTGTCATCCCATTTGTAGTGAGCTCTACATCATGGGATCGGAAGCTATTCTCAACCTTCGCTGATATTTTCATGTAGCACTGTGTTTGATACTACAATAAGATAGTCAAGAAAACAGGGCATGACAAGGGTGGTAAACCACCAATTTTAATGGAAATACCCCCATACAAGTTTAAAAAATAGCAAGTCGACTAGTAGAAAAATTGCTCGCTTACAATCTTTCCTTCTTCCACTTCATACAGAATAATCTCGTCGAGGGTAACGGACTGGCCATCTTTGAGTGTGAAGGCAATTTTGTAAGGTAAGGCAATGTGATTAGCAGAGGTAACGGCTTCCCCCACTTGCAGATCCTCCACACTTGCAATATTTGCGCTCATAGCCTGATCCTTTTCCTTAATGGCCAATACTCCAGTTAGATCAGCGAAATGAGGGGATTGAGGCTCGATATGACGTACCTTTTCTGTGTGAAAAAGGGTGTCATATATCTCATCATATTTTCCTTGTGGAAGCAAGGTCATCAGCTGCTGTGCGACATCTTTAGTAGTCATTGAATTAGGATTTGAAATGAACAGATGCCGGTTAGATGCAGCAACGCAAGAAGTGTTACAATAAAAAAAGGTACTCAGCCTGCTCTAGGGAGTACCTCCAATAAAAAGCTTAGCAACCTCTTATAATATTAAGGCTACCAAGCTTTTCCAAATTCTATATGCTAATAACAAATTGCCATTTACATGGCTACTGGATTGTATGCAACTCGTTTGCTTGCTTAGAAGGTAGGGCAGCCAAACTGCTTACCTCCACGGCGGCGTCCCACTTTGCTACTTCCTCCTCTATCACTGAAAATCGTATAGGTTATGGTGAAACCGCCCATCATATACCAATCGTCTCGATTTGGATTTCCACGCAATGCGCCTTCTTCCGTATCCACAGGTTCAGTCCCTAAGAACTCCCCTGTTCTATTCCCCAATGCTGCGGCCAATTCACCATTATTACTGCGTAGTACATCAAAAGGAACATAGGCTCCACTCACATCATCCAAGTAATCAGTGAATGTTTTTCTTAAGCCAACTTCCAAACCAATATTGATGCGATCGTTTATCGCATATTTGATTCCCGCTCCAAAGGGGATAGAAATTTGTGTCAAACGATAAGGAGCTCCAAAGCCATCAATGCCTTGTCCCTCCGTACCCAAAGGCTGCAACTCGACTGTTTGTCCTTGATATTCTGTTAAAGGATTGAATCGAAAAACCGCCACCCCTCCAAAGAGGTAAGGCGAAAATCTAGGACCGTTTCCTCCGGGACCAAAGCCAAATAGATTCACTTCCCCGATTAGTCCCAACTCTAAGACAGAAGAATTGAAGTTAAAGTTTCGTTCCTGTCGGAAAACTTGATCCGAAAGGCTATCATCTCCAGTCAATCGTCCGTATCCCAGGTTAGCTCGAAAGCCAAATGTATTATTGAGGTTCTGGCGATAGAAAAAACTAAAGGATGGTTGATACTGGCTAGTGTTGGTTGAGGCATTTTCTGGGCTTAGATCTCCATAGTAGCTCGAGGCACCAATAACTACGCCTAATTCCGCAGAACGCTGCGCACCAAGACCCGTTGAAAATAATGTCAATACCATGATGAAAATTGGAATGACTCTTCGCATAATGTCGTCCATTTTAGTCCTCACTTACAGGGGTTTTCTAGGTGCCTCACAGGGCAAAACATAGATATGTTCACAGTGTCACATAATAGCGACATGGGGGTAAGGCCTATACGGCCTATCCCTATCTTTAAGGACAGTTAAAAAATGATTTGTTTTTATGACGTAATGTCACTTAGGGTGTCACAGAAGGTCGAAGAAGTGCGATAGATATACTTATTGGTCTGCAATAATAATGCCACAATTATGAAAAAAATTGTATGTGTGGCGCAAAAAGGTGTGTAAGCCTACAGACAAATGCTGAAGGCGTTCAGGTATCGATAAGTACTATTTTACAATAACTGGGTAAGAAAAAGGGAGGAACTAGTCTACAAAGGACCGGATATTAGCTGCAATTTCTGCCAGATCTGCTTGACTTAGAGCCATTTTGGGCTTGGTGATATTAATATCGGACTCCCTTTGAAAAGGCAATAGATGGACATGAGCATGAGGAACCTCTGTTCCTACTACCATGACTCCGACACGTTTGGAGGGAATGGCCTGATCGAGGGCTTTAGCCACCTTCTTGGCGAATACCATAAGTCCGCCAATTACATCGTCTTCCAAATCAAAAATGTAATCTGTTTCCATTTTGGGAATAACCAAGGTATGGCCTTTCACGATAGGGTTGATATCAAGAAAGGCCAAATAATCTTCAGACTCGGCTATTTTATGGCAAGGAATCTCGCCTGCAACAATCTTGGAGAAGATACTTGCCATTGTATTAATCGATTGAAATTTCTACTACTTCAAATTCCATAGATCCTCTGGGCGTAGTAATGGAAGCAATTTCGCCGACTGCTTTCCCTAACAATCCCTGCCCTACAGGGGAACTTACAGAAATCTTCTTGGCTTTAAGGTCAGCTTCGGATTCCGATACTAATTTATAGGTGACTAATTTTCCGGTCTTCACCGCTTTTATCGTCACATTACACAAGACCGTTACTTTAGAAGTATCCAATTGGCTAGAATCAAGAATTCTTGAACTAGCCAATGCTTTTTCCATATTATTGATCTTCAGCTCCAAAAGTCCTTGAGCTTCCTTAGCAGCATCATATTCAGCGTTTTCTGACAAATCCCCCTTCTCTCTAGCCTCAGCAATAGCCTTCGCAGCTTCTGATCTTCCCGTACTTTTCAATTCATCAAGCTCAGACTTTAGCTTGTCATAACCTTCCTGTGTCATCCATTGAATAGACATAATATTAAGTTTACAGTTCTACAATTACCGAAAAAATCCCCACCTTCCGAATGCATATATCCGGAAAATTGGACAAATCTGTTCTTGAAACGGGAATTATTCGGCGCAATTCTAACCCTTCGGAGATGTCAGTTAAACACGCCTATATGGCAATTAGTTTATCGCAACATCTGACAGACTAGCACAATAAAAGACAGGAACGTTTTCGCCTAATTAGGTAAAAACGTTCCTGTCTTTTAAGAAAGTAAAGATAAGGACATATCTTGAAAAAGTCAACCAAAGGTTGCTCTGATCAAGATAATGCTACCAAAATCAAGTGGTTAGATATTTATTCTGACCCCGATATTATGGGTTCCATTCCAAATCTTCGTCTCTCGATAAGCATAGTCAATGCTCATCTTAACATTCTTATTTTCCTTGCTGAACGGGATAGCCACGGAAGCTCCTGCACTCAAGCCCGTGTAGATGGGCTCTGTGATCGGATCACCACTGCCAAAGTCATATTTATAGGCTCCCCGCAACATGAAAAGATCATCCAGGGAATATTCTGCCCCAGCACCAATTTGGTCTTCGGAAAAAGAATTCGCGGTGAAGTTCCCTAAGAGGGTCAACCGATGTTTTTCTCCTGGGTAAAGATCATATGACAATCCGATGTTCAATACAGATGGGAGTTCAAAGGCAGCAGAGCGATTATCAAAAGAAATAGGAAACTCTTGATCAAAAGAAGCCTTATTCAATTGCTGGCTCAATCCTTCACCACCAAATGACATACGTGAACCTACATTACGCAAAGAGATTCCAAATTTGAAGTTTTCCTGAGGGCCCGTTACATACTGTACCCCTGCATCCAAAGCTACGGCACTAGCTGTAACATCAGCCAAGGCTTCCGATATCACACGCACAGTCACCCCCACTGAGATCTTGTTTTCAAAAATATGCGCGTAGGAAAGTCCTAGATTGAAAAAAGTAGGAGAAAAAGTACTGCCTGTTCCCTCCGGCTGCAAGGTGGTCGTTACAGGAATGTCTCCAAAATCCAAAGCCATCAGACTGAAACCAAACGCGCCATTCTCCCCTGCTTTCTGCGCCAACCCAAGCGAGCTCATATTGATTCCAGTCCCTTTAAGATATTGTGCACTTCCTAAAACAATCTCCGTCTTATTAATCCGGGCCAAGCCAGCGACGTTCAAGCGGATGGACTCAACTCCGCTGATATAGGCCGTATTCATTAGATGTACTCCCGCGGTACGGGCATACGGGACCATCAGGAGTTCATAGGCTCCAGCCTCCCCCTGGCGATCCGGGTTTCCCGCCTGTAGACTTATCATCGGACTGATGGCAAGAAGCAGCGCAAGGAAAATGGGGTATAAATAATTCTTCATATACTATTGAGTTAGGCACTAGGCCTTAGTTTTTGAAATGGGTAAGGCTGAAGTCGAAAGCTAAGCTGTATAAAAGCCCAGAGGCTTTCGACTTCGGTCTTACGAATTATTGGAATGCCGCAGGGTCAAATTTACGGTTGATACCAAACCATTTTAAGGTTCGTTCTCCAACCCCCTCAGCAGCTACGTGAATCAAGTATACCCCACTTGCGACTGGGATACCGCTGGCATTCTTCAGATCCCATTCCAAGTTTGGTAAAATCTGCGTTCCTTCTGTACCATAACCTGTAGGATCTCCAACTTGCTCATCTCGATTATACTGTCTAATGAATCGGCCATCCAAAGAATAGATGGTGACAATACATTTAGCTGGTAAATTGGTAATCTTGATGATATTATCGATCGCTGAGTTTTCGTAATCAGAGAACCCGTAGTATGGGTTAGGTACTACATTCACATTTTTCAACTGCTCAGGTATCTCGTTTCCTGCTAATGCCTCCGCTTGCTTCCCTTCGATCTTGAAGCGATACATTGGGTGGAAATTATTCTCTCCAGTACCCGTAGGAATAATGTCTGCATCATCATTAGGGAAGTAATCTCTTTCCACCTGGAATGGATTATTCACTCTTAGTTTCACTACTACTTCCGAAGGCACTAAACCGTCTGCATAGGAAAGCATCTCCGTCCCAGGGGCTGCGGTTACCACACCGGCCCAGGTGATCTGATCCATCGCTCTATTTTTCAAAAGAGAAGGACCTTGACGGAAACGGGTACGGATAAATTCGCACCCATCATAAGGAGCTTCTGTTACGTAGATGAAGTGCTGCCCACCCGTCACGTAATTATAGAGTGAAAAGAATTCCGTTTGATCCACTGGGAAACGGAACAACTCGCTGGACGGATTGTACATCATATCCGCTCCGTTGTTCAAATCCGGAAGTAACGTTCCATTATAGGCAGAGTTCTCGCCAAAGAAGATATTCAATCGCTGACCTGTTTCAACATCCACAGCATAGCCTGGGAACCATCCCATACCTTCGCCATCTCCGTCAGGAGCCGGCAATCCCGTATTGGGATCAGCATCTTTCCCCACGGAAGGAGCTGCTCGAAGATCAAAGCTTTTTCGGTTACCCACTGGAAGCAAGCCGTTGTTTTGATACCACTCACTTGCTGTCTCAATAATTACACATCTACTCCAAAGTGCTTTGTTCGGTGTGAAGACGATATCGACATTATTTAATCGCTGTAGGCCTTTATCTGGTTTAGCCCGGTCCACGATCAAACTATTGGCATCATTACTGGTCGACCACGCTGGCGTAATATAAGGTTGGTTATTTTCCTTCGCTCGCCAGTCCGCCAGGTAGTAAGGCAAGAAGTATTGCGTACGTTTGAAATCCTGCGCGGGATCCAGGGATTCATCTACCTGAGCTGTCCCCGTTTCCATGAAGTTATAGACGGTCTGATCTAAAGCCGGGAATACGCCAAGATCCGTATCATCTACCACTCCAGATAACCATCGGATCGGCATTTCATCGGTATATTCTTCCTCATACCCAATTACTCCATTTCCAGAAAACTTGAAACCGACAGTACCCGGCTCTGGAACCTGACCAATCGTAATGGAAAAGCCAAACCTTGCGATTATTTGTTCATTTAATTCCTCAATTGTACGCGCAGCTGCTACTTCTCCTGCGCCAGGATTAGATAGACTCCTAAGCACCCAACGAGCACCTGCACTTAGCACATTGTCATTGATATCATTATCCGTGAAGCTCAGTTCATATTCTCCATCCTGCACATCCAAGGGATTGAAGATTTGCACCTGAATAGGTCCCTCTCCAGCAGCATAAGTCAAGTCGCCTGTATACTCCTCGTTCTTAGAGAATGCCTCCTGCATGGCCAGACGTGTTCCTTCGGATAAGTCTGTCAATCCTGGGCCTGAACCCAAACCGTCTACACGAGTAACTTCTGGTCCTTCTCCATATACTGCTTTCAACTTTCGATCTACAATCGGTCTAGGAATAACAGTATAAAATCCAACCCCGCTCTCTCCGATGTTTCTATCTCCCTCCAAATAAGGTTCACGTTGTCCATTCTGAGAGTTGGGATTGAAAGCTTCGTATTCATTGTAGGCGTAGGCTACAACTACATAATAGTATTTTCTATGGTTGATTAGTTTACTGTCTCCATCGGCAAATTGATCCTCCGTAATACGGAAGGTATGACGAAGACCAGCATCAGCACCTTCTACTTGCAGTTCAGGAACAAAGAAATCCAATGCGGTTGGCGTTTCCTCTCCTGGACGAAGTTTATTCCAGTTGAAAATTCGACCGATGCCATTCTTAATATCTACTTGCTCCACCAACCTAACCTTACTTGGGTCATCTCTTTGTGCCAAGGATACATCTGGCCCTGAGAGCTGATATATTTTATACCCCTCAAATCGGTAAAGTGAATCTTCAATCCCTTGTGGCCTTCTCAAAACTGTCTCCGCATAACTTTCGTAAGGGTTGTTCCAGATACCCGTTGTATCATTGGACAAGACCGCAATGATTTCACGATCCAACTCGATGAAATCTACAAAAGGAGCATCGGGACCACGTGTCAGCTTGAAGCACTCATCAAAAAGGTTCTGCGCAATATCATCTGCATCTTGAAGCTCAGAAATATCTGGACACGGGTAAGTCTGATTCGGTACCCAAGCAACTCCAATGATAAGCTCATTGACGGCTCCCGGCTCCAGCTTAAATGGACCAGAGGCCTGCACTGTTCGTCGGTCACCAGGAGGCAGTGTTTCGGTACACATGGAGTTACCGTTCGGATCGGCAGGGTTGTCGGGGAAAGCATAAGGCGTGATCTCTGCGCCTGGGTTATTGTAACCGTCCCCCCCTACGGTATACCGCGATCCATCCCTCCATCTACCGGATAGGTAGAAGTAATATTGCGTGACGGTAGTGGGGTCAGTCGTTCCTTGAGGAGGTGTTGGTGTTACCCCTCCGTTATTGAAGTAGGTAAAGGAAGACATGCCCAATTCATTACCAAATTCATCATTGGGTCCACGGAAGTAGTCCACACCCAAAAGCGGAACTTCATCTCCATAAGTATTCACCCCAGCATCACAAGTGGTTCCATTGATGCCATCCAGTGCATCTTCGTTGTACACAAAGGCCATACTTCTTTCGACATCACAACCGATGTAATCATCCGCATAACAGCCCAAATCAGGGTCTACCCACATGGCAAAGAAGGTACTATCAATATCCTCTTTAGCTCGGTTAATCAACTTATATCGCTGGAAAGTCATGTTATTGACCTCGTCATTCGTCTGATAGGCGAATGCCTGCACTTGTACCTCCATTCGGATCGGCAAACCATCCGACTGAGCATGCGTATTACCCGCGTCATTATAGATCCAGAAAGTCATTTCATCTGGAAATTGAGGGGCATCACAGCCACGGATCTCAATGATTGGATAATCACCCTGCGTCGGATCATACTCCAAGTCAGAGTTTTCATCCCAAAAACCGGCCAAACCTTGGGCTGTATTCGGTAAATCAAACTTGTGCACGTCAAAGAAGTATGGATTTCCTCTCGCCGGCCACCCTAGAACTCCTTCCGGAATGGTGCTAGGATCATAAGCGAGTCCCGCCTCTTTGAAGTTTCCTCCGGGGTCTTTCCCCCCTAGCCAAACTGCACCGGCAAAGATGGAAGACACCTCATCTACACCAGCAGGCACTTTAGGAATAATATAGCGCCCATTGGTTCCATCCCACCAAACATCACCACCTGTCAGCAAGCGAGCTCTTACATTGTTCACCTCCATATCAATCCGGCTTACCGCATTATCGCAGTTTTCCCGAAAGTTGATGGCAGAACTTTGTGAATTGGGGGTTTGTGATCTTTCCTTTTTATGAATTTTTGGGTTGATGTTAGCCGAGCTGATCGTCAACACACAAACTCCAATAAACGTCAATAGCCATGATGACAATTTATACATAGCTGACATATGATTTTAGAAGTTAAAAGAAGCGCCTAAGAAGAAGCGACGCGGTAAACTAAAGAAATTGGGGTTCAAGATTCTCCAAGAATAAGAAGCACGATAGTATACCTCTTCTTGTTCCGTCAATTGGCCCAACTGGTCTTCTCCAAAGCTAGAAAGCAAAAATCCATCATCATCTGGTTGTCCCGTGAATGGGTAAACAGAAATGATATTGCGACGATCTAGTAGGTTGGTTACCCGTAGGTAAACATTGAAGGAGAAGTTGTTCTTCAGGCGAACGGTTTTATCCACACGTAAGTCCAATCGGTAAGTCCAAGGCTTACGAGCTCCATTGATGGTACTAGCTAAGCCGGTACCGCCAAATTCTTGAGGTACATTGTTAACTGTGTATGGACGACCTGAAACCGCCGTAGTCTGCAAGTTCACACCAAAATTGCTCAGGATATCTACTCCTCCAATACGAGGACCATTATATAGGGCTCCAGACGCATATCGATAATCCAAGTTCACCACGAATCGGTGTCTTTCATCGTATGAGAATGGGAATAGCGTACGAATTACACCTCGGTTATTCAAACCTCGAGAAGAGTTGGCATTAGATCCCGTTCCATCAGCAAACTGTAAGGTATAGTTGGCCTGCATGGAAACATTCCCGGTCCGGCGTAGATCATACTTAAGTGTAAAACCTTTCACCGTTCCAAAGTCGATATTATCGAAAGTGGTATACTGCCCAATATCTGGGACGGGGAAGATCACTCGTTCCTGGATCATATCCCTCAATTCCTTGTAATAGGCATTGATCGTAATCGCAGAACTTTCCGATAGCTTTTGCTGGAATCCTACCTCGTAATCAATTGTCTTTTCAGGACGTAGATTCGGATTGTTCTTAATGGCTCCAGCGTTATCGATAAAGTTGTAATACGTCAAGGCCGTAGCAATGGTATTCGAGGAAGGACGCTGAACTAGGATATCGTAGTGAGCAAAGAAGTTAGCCTCTTCAGAAATCGGGAAGGAGAAGGCCAAACGAGGCATAAAGTTGATTTGAGTTTCATAATCTTCAAAACTAATGCCCGTATCAAATTCTTCCTTCTTAATGAAGTTCACATCATCCCGTGCGCGTTCATCTTTCACAAACCCAAACACAAGTCCGGAATTCACACCTTCAATATCGGTAGGATTGTTCACCGGTGTTCCATCTGCTCTATACCACTGGTCTCCATCCCGATAAGCAGTTACCTCGGTACTTTGCTGTCCAGCTACGTATACCTTAAAGTCATCTCCGATATTACCTGGACGATTTCCGCCAAAGCTTCCGTGGAAATCGTTAGCCCCCATCAATTCATACAAAGAATAGATGTCCTTTAGCACGCGGGTATTGGCATCGTAGCGATCTACCCGAAGTCCGATACGGAAAATGATATCTTTGAAAGTGAATTTATCTTGAATGTAGGCAGCTCCATAGATGGGTCGGTTAGGAGCAACCGGGAAGCTACGGAATCCGGTTGCAGGATCAACCGTACTAAAGAAATCGTCGAATGTTCCATTAAACTCATTCCCCAGGTAATCATACCCTAAGTATCCTAGGAAACCACGGTCATTCAAGGCACGAGCAGAGAACATACTTAAATCCAATTGACTAGGATCCAGTCCATCCACATTCACCCACTGATCCAGTGGCACACCGATTCCTTCCCTCAACTTCCGATAAAACAGGTTCGTCTCGTCTATCGAAGCGGGTGTAAAGTATCCTTTCAATTCTGCTTCCTCACCGGTACCCGGTACATTTATCGTTCCAATAACATCGTTGGTCAGCCCTTGCTCCAGGTGTTCATTGGCGCGCTGGCGCGCTAAGACCCAAAGGCCAAAGGGTGCTACCGTGTAGGAGCGATTGGTTCTTTGTTCATAGTACAGTCCTAGCTCGACATTGTGCCGCCCTTTTTCAGATCCTCCAGGCAAGAAATCAAATGCTACATTCGCATTAAAGGTATATAGTTCATTTTCGCCTTTGCTATTGGAGTTGTACACCTGACCCACATGTGTATGATGGTTCCACGCAGAGGTCAAACGTCCATCCTGTCGACCATTGATAACACTAAAGTTATCCAAGGCAAAAGTAGGAATCATGAAATTCTCTGGCGTGATAATATCCGGCACCTGACCATTGATTCCTTCCTCAGGACCAAATCCAAAAGGTAGGTTGTAATTGGCCAAAACCTGATTAACACTAGAGGGATCATAACCACGAAGTACACGCAGGTAATCCGCATGCTCCAATAAACCCGTCGTATCGTTTCTATTGAATACGGGCACCCAGTCTACATCGAATTTCCCGATATATCCGTAGTTAAAAATATTATCCTCATGATTGTAGTCATAGGTACTCCTGTTATTGGTCTCGTATCCGAACTGCAATACATAAGAGGCGTTCTGAATAGCACTCGTACTACCTCCTTCATTTGATTGACCTCCAATTCTATGCCGGAATCGGAAGTTTCCGCGATAGGATTCGAATTCAGAAACTGGATTATTATGACTGTTTAAGGTTCGCCACCCACCAGGAGTAAATCTATTATAGGTATTTACGTAAGCCCCGGTAAAACTCAAATCAATGGCATCACTGACTCGGGCATCAAGTTTGGCCGTAACGTCTAAGCGATTACTGCCCTCGAAAGGCCGAAAACCAAGTACATCTACGTCTTCTGGTCCCAACTGCTCCGATGTAACCTGAGGCTGATTCCCGCCATCTTGAACAAAGGTCGGATTGGCTTCCAATTCTGCCAATTTGCTATCCTTAATACGATAGATCGGTACGGCTGGAGGATCATCATCTCCACTGGAGGTATATCGACCAGCAAAACGATAGCCAAGAATAGATTTTCCTTTTTTATTCTTGATGATCGGGCCAGTTAAGCTCACCCCCACCAAGTTTCTATTGAATTCATCCAGGAATTCAGATGTCTCCACCTCGGCATTTCCGGAAAAGCGATTAGCAGGACCTTTGGTGACGATGGAAATGATACCACCAGTCGCATCTCCATACTTGGCTTCCATACCACCGGTAATTACCTGCAGCTGCTCAATTTCCGTTTCCGGAATTAGCGCGCCTGTTACACGAATACCATCAATGTAGTAATCCGTATTTACCGCACGAGATCCGCGAATACTCAAGGCATCTCCTTCATCCGCACTGGAGACCCCCGCCGTGGTCGCAGCCAAGGCCGAAATACTCCGTGAAGGCAGGTTTTTAATTTGATCACTGGTAATTACACCACCTGAAGTGGTATTGTCTTGTTGAATCAAGGGGACGCGATAGCCCTTTACTACCACACCGATGTCAATCAATGCACCCTCGGTGATTTGCACGTCCAGCTTAATAGCCTTTCCCGCCAGGACCTGAACCCCGGTGGTTTTCACGTCCGTGTAGCCTACATAAGACACCGTTACGTCGTACGTACCTGGATCGATATTGGAAAAAGAATAGTTACCGTCAAAATCCGTGATCGTTCCCGTGATCTGAACCTCATTCTTGAACAACACTACAGTTGCGCTAATGATAGGCTCGTTGGTTTCATCATCAGTAATCTTCCCAGAGAGAGAAGTTTGACTGACTGCCACGGTAGTCCCCACGAAAAAAAGGAGTAACAAGTGTAAAGATCGTAGCATATAGTTCTGGGTTTAAGTAAATCCGATACAATTTTGATTTATGAGGATAATCTTTTGTCTAGCAATTTGTCTTAGTTTGTTGATTGGTTCTGCTCTGTAAACTCGGACATCACGGAGGCATGGCCATCAGCTAGGATGGTCCTCTTGCTTCCATTGACCTTCGCACAGTTGTTCTTGATAAAAGGTTGAGTTTTCTCATAATTTAGCCCGAAAGACAAATCATTTATGTTAAGTCTTGCCTACAACTTAGTCAGCTGTTGAAGACTTACAAGGGCGGTCAGATAAGTGAGGGTGTCAGTAGGCGGTTAATGATGTAAAAATAGTCGTTTTCCTTTAAGCTCGACTGTTTTTTTTATTTACAATTCATCATGCAGCTTACAAAACACATCATTTGCGTCGCTATCTGAATACAGGAACGAAGGTCCGTATTCTTATGCTTCTTCGTCCTCCCCTTAAACCACTTTTTTGGTCCTCAAGAAGACAATGATTTTACAGAAAGCCTGCAAATATAGGCCTTAATCCCGAAATGCCCTCTTTAATCTGAACAAAAAGGGGCAACCCATTCTCATATTCGGACCCATTGCTGACCTTAGACTTCTAAGTTTTTAAAATTGGAAAAAGCTTTTAGCCCAGTACGGAGCAGATTATTCTAGCAGAACCAATTATCTTTGTTGCCCTAAAATGCTAAGCCGCCAGCTTTCTGGGACCATTTTATTTCGAAAAAAGTGCTCCCATGGCATGCCTATACAAGATGAACCAAGAGCCATGCTTTGGTGTGCTACATTCTAGTTAAAACCCGGAAAAGCTAAAATCCCCGCTTCTCTATTTTCATTGAAGTCAACTGATTTTTATCCGGTTATTTAGATCTATCAATCTATGCAACGACTTTACTTTTTATCTCTTACAATTGGCATTTCTGTACTACTGGGGGCCTGCCAAAATAACGCCCCCAAAGCCACAAAGCCCAAAGAAAAACTTTTCATCGACTTCTTTGTTCGGTACCTATCGGATGAATCGCAGTTAAAGGCCCAAGCTTCCTTTAGTGAAGGCATTTCTCCTGATGAATCTAGGCCCAAGCAAATTGAAGGTGGCGTTGCTTTTCAATCCAGCGGAATGCTTGAGCAGAATATTCAAGGAAAGGTCATCCGTTATGAGTTGGAGCGACAAGGGGAGTATACCGGTAGTTTCCCTTTCAATATGAAGGATGATGAAGGTCAACAGCGCGAATATTTATTGGAGATGTCGCCCATAGAGGACTTCTTCATAAAAGGAGAGATTAGTAAGAGTAAGGGCATGAAGCTGGTAGTAAATGGAGGCTTGATCAAAGCCAATGAGCAACTGGTACTGCTATTCTCTGATGAAGAATCCCGAGCTTATTCCATTACCCTAAGTGGACCAGCCAAAAACATCGAGTTTGACCTCAGCCCGGACCAGACTGCACCCTTACGTCCAGGCCCCGGGAAGCTATATCTGGTGAAACGACAAGATAATGTAGAGGAGGATGAGGAAATCAGTTTAGTATCCTCAATTGAATATTACACCAGTGCTATAGATATAGAGGTTGTGGAGTGATCCAGGAAACCTATTTTTTACTATGCTAACCAAGACTATTTTATCACACTTTGGGACAGATAGGTTCTTGCCATCGAAAAACCTTATAGTCTTTATCTTTTGCTTGAGCAGTATTAATATCTGCACAAGCCAAATCTATTTTGAAGACGCCGCTCAAATTCAAAGTATTATACATAACTACGGGTCGGCCGTTCCCAGTGGCGGGGTTAGTTTTTGCGATTTCGATGGAGATGGTTGGGATGATCTTACCTTAGCCACTAAGGACGGGGACCTCATTGCTTTTTTCGAAAACGACCAAGGCAATTTCAAAGCTATTAGTCCCCTAATCTCGGATGACAGTCAACAAGGGCAAATTCTTTGGGTAGATTACGATAACGATGGAGACAAGGATCTATTCATGGCCAGTGTCAATGGACGGAATCGTTTGTATCGAAATGAGGGTAATCTTGAGATGGTAGATGTTACCTCGCAAGCAGGCTTGACAAGTGAGCAATTTCTAACTTACGGGGCAGTCTTTGGAGACTATGATCGGGATGGCTGGTTAGATCTATATCTTGGAAAACGCACAGGGACTCCTGCTGAAAACACCAGCCTTTTATACAGGAACCAGGCGGATGGCACTTTTCAAGAGGTAGCCTTGGCAGCAGGCGCTCAAGATCCCGCCAAAATTCCTTTTTGTTCCGCTTTTTTGGATTACAACAATGATCAGTGGCCCGACTTATACACCGCCAATGATCGCTTTACAAGAAATACACTCCTTCTTAACAATAAGAATGGCACTTTTACTGATGTCAGCTCAGCTTCCGGTTCGGGTTTGGCCATGAATGCAATGAGTGTGACGGTAGGCGATTACAATAATGATGGTCGATCAGATATTTATGCAACCAATACGGAAGAAGGGAATGTGTTGCTTCGCAATGAAGGAAATGATCTTTTTTCCGAAGTAGCGGCAGCAGCTGGAGTAGGCTTTTATTCCGTGGGATGGGGAGCATTGTTTTTGGATGCAGATAACGATGGATGGCAAGATTTGTACGTCAGTGGTGCCATAGTGGGATCGGATATAACATCTAGTGCCTTTTATTACAATTTGAAAGATGGCTCTTTCTCCCAACCTGAAGCAGGCTTCGTAGGTGATACCGTTAGGAGTTACAGCAATGCCTTGGGCGATTACAATCGCGATGGCAAGCCTGATATTATTGCCATCAATGCAGCGCCTTATACTTCCCAACTCTGGTCGAATCAAAGCGACATAGAAGGGGGCTGGATCAGTGTTCATTTGGAGGGAGTACTTAGTAATCGAGACGCTATTGGTAGTACAATTTTGGTCTATACGGAAGATCAAGCCCAACGCCGATTTACCCAATGTGGCACCGGCTTTTTAGGCCAAAATTCCGATCGCATCCTGTTTGGTCTTGGTAATAACCCTCAGGCAGATTCCCTTATTATTATATGGCCTACCGGTCATATTGACAAGCTTTACAATATCCCGAGTGAAAGCAGATTGTCAATTATCGAAGGAAGCACCACTGATGGTGAAATCGCAATTGCAGACGATGTATCGCTCGTAACGAGTGTAACAGACTCGCCCGCTCCTATACAAACCTTCATGATCTTCCCCAATCCTGCAAGCCAGGCCATCCAAATCAAGCCGGCAGGCCATTTGCCGCCTCAAGTCGTGGAATTACAGCTGCTGGATGCTAGAGGAAGATTACAAGAGATCTACAAACAAACAATTTCCAATGGTCTTGATGAGTTGTCGATAAATCATCTAGCTGCTGGATTGTATTGGCTCAGATTTCAAGCTGAGAACGGACAGATTTGGCAAGGAAGATTTGTTAAACAGTAAGTTAAATAGCTGCCATCTACAGGAATATTCGACTCCACCACAACGTCATAAAAAACGTCCAGAAACATAGCTTCTTTTCCCCTTAGGAAGTCACTGATGGGCCGACATATTATTGCTCGAAATCAAGTGAGGATTTTTTTAAGAAAAAAAATGTTTTTCTGTTATTATCAGATCAATAAAGTCCTATCTTTGCACGCAATTTGGACGAGCCCTAACACTCCTTCTTTAATCGCTAAAGCCGCTTGCTAAATCATTGATTTCGCAGACACTTATGATCATTATTGGCCGTGATTTAGCAAACGAGTCTAAATTGTTATACAAATGCCCAGAGATACTTCCATCAAATCAGTTCTTATTATTGGTAGTGGTCCTATTATTATTGGCCAAGCTTGTGAGTTTGATTACTCCGGTAGCCAAGCCTCCCGTTCTTTGCGTGAGGAAGGCATCGAGGTGACCTTAATCAACTCCAACCCGGCTACGATTATGACGGACCCCGTTACTGCCGACCACATTTATTTACTTCCGCTCACGGTAGAGAGTATTGAACAAATACTACAGGAAAGGCAAATTGATGCCGTGCTCCCCACCATGGGTGGACAGACTGCGCTTAATCTCGCTATCGAGGTTGGACAACGTGGAGTCTGGGAAAAGTACAATGTGCGCCTCATCGGAGTGGATCTAGAAGCGATCGAATTAGCCGAGAATCGAGAAGCTTTCCGCGAACATGTAGTAAGCATTGGCCTTAGCGTAGCGCCCTCCTTTATCGCCAACTCTTTTCTAGAAGGGAAAGATGCCGCACAGAAGATTGGATTTCCCTTGGTAATCCGCCCTTCTTATACACTAGGTGGTACTGGTGGTGCTTTTGTGCATAAAGAAGAGGAGTTTGACGCTGCTTTACGTCGCGGTTTGAGTATGTCGCCGACTCACGAAGTGTTGGTAGAAAGAGCCGTATTGGGTTGGAAGGAATTCGAGCTGGAATTGTTACGAGATGCCAATGATAACGTGGTGATCATTTGTACCGTGGAGAATTTAGACCCAATGGGTATCCACACCGGAGATAGTATCACCGTGGCCCCTGCCATGACATTATCAGATACTGCTTACCAGCAGATGCGTGATGAGGCGATCTTGGCCATGCGTTCTTTGGGTAATTTTGCGGGAGGTTGTAACATTCAATTCTCACAGGATCCTGTTACAGAAAAACTGATCGTGATCGAGATCAACCCTAGGGTATCTCGTTCTTCTGCCTTGGCGAGTAAAGCTACCGGATATCCAATTGCGAAGATCGCTGCCAAACTAGCTATCGGATACAGCTTGGACGAGCTAAAAAATCAGATCACAAAAACAACTTCCGCCTACTTTGAGCCAACCTTAGACTACGTAATCGTGAAAATGCCACGCTGGAACTTTTCCAAGTTCCACGGCGCTGATCACACCCTGGGCTTACAGATGAAATCCGTAGGGGAGGTTATGGGCATCGGACGTTCCTTCTTGGAGGCCTTACAAAAAGCCTGTCAGAGTTTGGAGATTGGGCGAATGGGCTTGGGCGCTGACATGAAGGAGTGGATTCGCACTAGCGATGTGCTGGAACGATTGGAGACAGCCAGTGACGACAGAATATTTAGACTTAAAGATGCCCTGCGACTGGGTGTGCCAAGTAAGACAATCCAAAAGCTAACGAAGATCGATCCTTGGTTCATACAGCAGATCAAGCGCTTGGTTAAGGTGGAACAGCAATTGATGCGCTACAATGTAGCGGAAGATATTCCAGAGGACTTCATGCGAGAATTAAAGGAAATGGGTTACGCTGATGCCCAGATCGCATGGTTGCTTCGAATTGAAGAGGAAGAAGTTAGAAAGTACCGTAAAAAGCTGAACATCCGCAGAACTTACAAGATGGTGGATACCTGTGCAGCTGAATTCGAAGCTGGCACCCCCTATTTCTACTCCACCTTTGATAAGGAAAACGAAAGTATACCTACAGATAAAAAGAAGATCATCGTTCTAGGTTCGGGTCCTAACCGAATTGGACAAGGAATTGAGTTTGACTACTGCTGTGTCCACGGTTTGATGGCGATCAAAGAATCCGGTATGGAATCTATCATGATCAACTGCAATCCCGAAACGGTATCCACTGACTTTGACATTGCCGATAAGCTATACTTTGAGCCGGTCTTCTGGGAACATATTGAGGAAATTCTTGAGCTAGAAAAGCCGGAAGGGGTGATTGTGCAGTTGGGTGGTCAGACGGCTTTGAAATTGGCGGAACGCTTCCATAAGAATGGTATAAAGATTATCGGTACCAGCTATGAAAACATGGACCTAGCTGAGGATAGAGGGGCCTTTTCCGATCTACTGAAAGAGCTCGAAATCCCTTACCCTCGCTACGGCGTGGCCAACGATGCAGATGAAGCCATTGGCATCGCTAATGAGGTAACTTATCCAGTGCTAGTACGCCCATCATACGTACTGGGTGGACAAAGTATGAGGATTGTTATCAATGATGATGAGCTGGAAAGACATGTACTGAGCATCTTCAAGCATCTGCCTGATAATAAGGTGTTGATTGATCAATTCTTGGAAAGAGCGAAAGAAGCAGAGATAGATGCTATCTACGATGGAGAGCAGGTACACATCATGGGTATCATGGAACATATCGAGCCAGCGGGTATTCACTCTGGGGACAGCTCAGCAGTATTGCCTACTTATAGCTTGAGTGTGGAGGCTGTAGCACAGATGGTTGAGTATACGGAGAAGTTAGCCGAAGCGCTTAATATCCGTGGTTTGATCAACATTCAATTCGCCATCAAGGACGATAAAGTGTATGTGATTGAAGCCAACCCAAGAGCTTCTAGAACTACTCCATTCATCGCCAAAGCTTACAAAGTACCCTACTTGAAGATTGCGACCAAGGTGATGTTGGGGACGCACAAGTTGAGTGACTTTGATATCAAGCCTCAACCTAGCGGCTACGCCATTAAAGTACCCGTATTCTCCTTCGAGAAATTCCCTAATGTGGATAAAAACTTAGGACCAGAGATGAAGTCCACGGGAGAAGCCATTCGCTTCATAAAAGACCTTTCTGATCCATTCTTTGTAGAACTGGATCGACAACGATACATGTATCTAGCCAGATAATTACTACTGACTAGTATATCTCATCCCGCAGCTTGGATCCAACGATCTAGCTGCGGGATTTTTTTTGTTTTATAGCTCAAGCGAATACATTCTTCCTCCACGAGACGATCATCAGTTACTCACTATGCCCATCTGTTCTAGCTGATGTAGTAACTGCTGGGCTTCAGCTTGTAATTGGCGAGCATAAGTCTTTTGATCAGGAGTAATATTTTTAGCACTTAGAGCGACAGGTCCTTCACTCATCCTGTTTATTTGATTCATTAATCGGTCCGCTTCTAAGATCTTTGCCTTTGCGATAGCTAAATCCTCAAAGCGTGAAAGCGCCGCTTCCTCGGAGTCAATTTCATAGTTCTCCATTAAATGTTGTAAACATCGCTCGTAGCGATACTCGACAGCAGATCTGGTATTAACTGCTAGGAATAAGAGCGCAAGTGTGAAGAGTATTCCTGTAGGAACACAAATTTGTAGGATTTTCATGGTTTTCGGGGGTTGTGAATTTAGGGGTTTTACTTATATGTACATTAAGCAGGAAAAATATCCCCGAAATCTTCATTTTTTTACAAACACAGGCAAAATAGAGGAAGCACCTACCCTTTTCCAAAGCGCCAACCTACTACATTACTTCTTCCGGCGCACTATCCCAGGCGTTTTTGTTTTGGAATCATATTGACGATCTGGGTGCAATCTTTGATTGAATTGTTTCAGACCAGCCATTGTTTCCGGTTCGTAAATGGAGTCCAAAAACAGTCCGGCCTCGATTCGTAGGCCTTCATCCAGGCTTTCTCCAAATCCACGAACAGCCGCCTCTTTATCCGTGCGCATGGCCGGCTGCGGTAAAGTACAAAGGAAAGTGGCTAATTCTAATGCTCTAGAAAGGGACTCACCTTTAGGTACCACTTCATTGGCCAATCCAATCCGGTATGCTTCCTCTGCATTGATCACCTTGCCTGTGAGGATCATTTCCATCGCTCGCCCCATGCCGACGATACGGGGGAGGCGTTGGGTACCGCCATCTGCCAAGCCAATGTTCCACCTTCTACAGGTCACCCCAAAAGAAGCGTGTTCTTCAGCAATTCTCATATCCGCGAAACAAGCCCATTCCAGGCCACCAGCGTAGGCGACTCCATTTACAGCTGCAATGATCGGCTTGTAGATATCTGTCCAACGCGTAGGTCCTAAGATTCCAGGCACCTTACCTGCTCGGTGTAGGTTTTTCTGCTCCTCGGTCAAATCTATCAATCCTCCTTGTCTTGCAGATTTTAAATCTCCCCCACTGCAGAAGGCTCGGTCTCCCGCTCCGGTGATCACCGCGACTTTTAATTTATCATTGGTTTTGAACTCTTCCCAAGCTACTAGTAGCTCCTTGTGCGTGGTTGGGCCAACACAGTTCATCACCTCCGGCCGGTTAAATTTTATAATGGCAATTTCGTCTTGGACGGTAAATTCAATCTCGTTGAAGTTCATGATGATCTAGCTTTTGAGTAAAGCTATCCCTGAATAATGAGATTGGACTTGATCTAGATCAAGAATTAATTTTTCTGCGAATACGACTAAGGGTTTCGGGGGTCATTCCCAACATGGAAGCGAGATAATTGAGTGGGAGTTCATTGAAAATTTCGTGATGAGCTTCAAATAAGTACTGATAGCGCTCTTCAGCTGACATGGAGAGGAAGGCATAGACTCGATTTTCCAAAGAAGACATTAGCTTGACCAATAGTCTTTTTTCATAGGCATCCCATTGCTGTATCTCTTGCCTCAGCTTTTGATAATCATCATAGGTAATAAACAACATTTTGACGTCCGTGATTGCCTGGATATTCCACTTAGCAGGCTCTCTTAAATAGAAACTAGAGAGGTCCGTAACCAGCTGTCCCCCTCCGAAAATCCAATGGGTGATGGTTTTCGTATCGGCGTAACTAAAGAATCGCAAATAGCCCTCCTGGATGTAGCAAAGCTTTTGACCATATTGTCCTTTCTTCAAAAGGAAGTCATCTTTACTAAGACTGCCGGCTTGGTAGAAGGAAACTACCGTTGGAATTAATGAATCCGGAATATCTAAATGGTGCTTGAGGAAGATCCTAAGATCAGACATCGAGGTACATGCTTTAGATGCAAAATATACGGGTTAATGCTTGCATTACCAATGAATGACCAATTATGCAGGGCTAAAATCTCCTTCTTAGATGCCCGCCCCAACTATCGAAGCGTTCTTTCCAATAATCCCCAATTACTCTCCCTGTGGTGTCCGCCTGCACTTCGGAGAATAGCTATCATGATCGGCATAACACTTATCACTCGAATACTAACACGCTTGCACAAAATTCAAGATTTCGGTATATTACAGGTATGAATCTCAACGCGGTTTGAGTATTTTGTTTCTACAAAACAAAACAGACCGACATGAAAAGAGATTCTTTCTTACTTCAGCACAGCAGAAGACAATTTATCCAGCGTTCAACGCTAGGATTGAGTGCATTAGCTTTCGGAAGCCCCTTACTGGCCCGAAGTTCCTACATCAAGAACAGCAAGGAAAACAAGTTGGGAATCGCCTTAGTTGGATTAGGTAATTACGCTACTAATCAACTCGCGCCATCATTGCTAGAAACTGAGCACTGCTATTTGGCTGGGATTGTAACCGGTACAAAGGAAAAAGAGGCCAAGTGGATGGAGCAATACGGCATTCCCGCTGGGAATGTGTACAACTACGAGAACTTCGACGAGATCGCGAATAACAAGGATATCGACATTGTCTATGTCGTACTCCCCAACTCAATGCACGCGGAGTATACGATCCGAGCAGCGAAGGCGGGAAAGCACGTGATTTGCGAAAAGCCCATGGGGTTGTCCGTAAAGGAATGTGAGGCTATGATCGCCGCTTGCGATGCCAATAAGGTAAAACTATCCATTGGTTATCGTTTGCATTTTGACCCCTACCACATGGAGATCATTAAAATACAAAAGGAAAAACCTTTTGGAGCGGTGAAGTATGTGAATGCTGAGTTTGGCTTTCGAATTGGCGACCCTACACAATGGCGCCTGAGGGGAGATCTAGCCGGAGGAGGAGCGATCATGGACGTCGGCGTGTATTGTATTCAAGGCGCACGTTATGCGACAGGCGAGGAGCCGATTGCCGTTACAGCCCGGGAGTTCAAAACGGATCCTGTCAAGTTTGCCGAAGTGGACGAGACGGTAACTTGGGAAATGGAATTTCCTAGTGGCGCTATCGCCAACTGTACGACCTCCTATGCCTTTAGCACCAATCGACTGCATCTCGGCATGGAAAAGGGTACGGCGGAGGTTCAGCCTTCGTATAGCTACAGCGGCCTTGCCGGCCACATCAACAGAAAAACTATGAGTTTTCCCAAAATGCGGCAGCAGGCAGCACAAATGGACAATTTTGCACAAGTGATCAAAACAGGAGGAGAATCTGAGGTTTCGGGACAGGAAGGTTTACTCGACCTGAAAGTCGTAGAAGCCATGTATAAATCCATCAAGAAGAAAGGAAAGCGTGTTAAAGTGTAGATAAATTTTCATACATGGATAAAACGCTATTTGAAGAAATTGCCTTGGATGATCGGTATTCTATCTTCCTTTCATCCAGGGCTGAAATCTTCCGATTAGATCAAACTGCTTTTCAATCCCTTTGGAATACTCATCCCGACGACTTCCACGAAATTAGGATCCATGGCAAATGGATTAAGACGCCTCGCTGGCAACAAGCCTACGGAAAAAATTATCACTACACTGGCTCCAAGAACAATGCCTTACCTATCACTGCCGAACTAGAGCCTTTCCTGACCTGGTCTCAACATCATATCGATCAGCGGCTCAATGGCTTGCTGCTCAATTGGTATGATGGAGCTCAATCTCATTACATTGGTGCACATCGAGATGATACTCGGGATCTACATCCGGACAGTCCTATCGTTACCATCTCTGTTGGCCAGGAACGCGTATTCCGAATGCGCCCTTGGCAACAAAAAGGCTTTAAGGATTTGACCGTTCGACATGGCGACGTGGTGGTCGTGCCATGGGATACGAATACACGGTGGACGCATGAGGTGCCGCACTTTAAGAAGTATGCTGGAAAGCGAATTTCTCTTACGTTGCGGGCGTATTTGTAATAGGGGGTGATATAGGTGGAAGAATTGGAATGTGGGGGGGAGGTGAGGAATGTTGAGGTAGGCGGGCGGGAGCCCGCGGTGTATGTTGGTGGACGAGTGGAAATCGTCACCTGTGGGGCGGGGGCATCGCCAGCAGGGCGAAGTGAATTGCCCCAGCGGGGCAACATATGTTTAGCCAAGAAAAGAGAAAAGATTATTCGTGCATTTATACGAAATATAAATCCCAGCGGTGCCTAGACATCCGAAGTTTGCCCAGGTTGGGCACTGGAAAACTTCGGATGCCTTGGCAGGTCAAAAGGAGAAATTAGCGAGACAATAGCACGTCACCAGTAATCTTGAACAAGCGGCCGTTTGGCTGCAATATTTCTACGAAATAGACATACACGCCTACCGGAGCCTGCTGCAGTCGGTAGGTGCCATCCCAACCGTTTTCTTGGGTATTAGGGGCAAAATTATTGCGCTCAAAGATGAGGTTCCCCCATCGATCAAATACGCCGAAATACTGGATATTTTGTAGTATACCATCAGCCTGGACGGTAAAGAAGTCATTGACACCATCTCCATTTGGGCTGAACGCATTCGGAATATAGACTGGTGGATCGGGATCAACGACTATCCGAATATCATCTGAGGTTGCGCAGTCTCCATTATTGCTCACGGTAATGGTATAAATGGTGGTAGCCAAAGGCTTAGCCACAGGATCTAGGCAATCCGAGCAACTAAGGTCTGTACTTGGGTCCCAGGATACGGTAACATCTTGTAAATTAGTCAGCGCATCCAATCGTACACTATCCCCCAATCGAATGGAAAGATCCTCTCCCAAACTCACTTGTAAATCGACAGGTGTTGGTATCGTAATGGCCTGGGTAAGCGCACAGTCATTCACATCCCGAATACTTATCTGATAATCACCTGCTGGTAAGGAACCAAAATTATACGGAAGACTAGTAATAGGTTCAAAATTCCCGTCTTCCAGCGCTATTCGATAAGGCCCTTGTCCTCCCGTGAGCGACTCGATGTTGATGGTACCATTCGTTTCTCCAAAGCAGGTAGGTGGAAAGGCCTTGAGGTTTGCGGCCAGGGCCTCGAAGGACAACTGTACATTCAGAATGGAGTCACAGCCATTGACACTGGCATTCGTTAACACCTCTACCCCACTTGGATTATTGATATCGTAGATGGTCCCGTTGACATTAACCTCACTGTCTGGACAAATCGTAAGATCTAAATTACCAACCGCCTCGGCAAAGAAGGAGAGATTAATAGTAATTAGGCTATCACATACTCCTCCACCTCCGGGGATTAGTTCTGTACCGGAAGGATTGTTCTCGTCATATATTACGCCATTGATCAGCACGGATTCACCAGGACACAGGGTCTCGGCTCTATCGACCTCTACCGTTGTAATGAATTGCAAGTTGATCTGTATCGTGCTATCACATCCGTTGGCGGCCGCGCCAGGAAGAACCTCCGTTCCTGAGGGGTTATTCTCGTCGTAATCCGTACCATTCACGGTCAGGACGGCCCCCGAACAAAAAGTTTCTTCAATTTGGGAAATCACCGGATCAGAAAAGGTAATGCTTACATTCACTATACTATCACAACCATTGGCAGATTGGCCAGCCAAGATTTCGGTGCCACTGGTATTGTTCTCGTCATAGGTCGTACCATTGAACACGATATTGCTGCCGGGACAAATTTCCGTACTGAAATCTCCTATAGCAGGTGGAAAGAAGTCAATGTTGACGGCGACAATACTATCACAACCGTTAGCTGACTGCCCTACTAATGTTTCCGTACCACTGGTGTTGTTGGCATCGTAGGTAGTACCGTTAAAAACGAAGTTCTCACCCTCGCAAATAGTGACCGCTAAACTTCCCTGGGCAGGTGGGAAGAAATTGATCTGGACATTCACAATACTATCGCAGCCGTTGGCCGCTTGGCCTACCAAGGTCTCCGTACCGCTGCTATTATTGACATCATAAGTCGTACCATTAAAGACGATATTACCCGTTTCGCAGATCGTGGTTTCAAAATCGCCGATTGCAGGCGGGAAGAAATTGACCTGAACATCCACAATACTGTCGCAGCCATTGGCGGCTTGGCCTACCAGCGTTTCCGTGCCATTACTATTATTGATATCATAGGTCGTACCATTAAAGACAATATTATCGGTTTCGCAAATGGTAGCTTCGAAAGTACCGGTAGCGGCTGGGAAAAAGCTAAGGCTTACGTTGACCAAGCTATCGCAGCTCGTGACAGCTTGATTGGACAAAGTCTCAGTACCAGTAGGATTATTGATGTTATAAGTAGTCCCATTAAAAACGAAATCTTCCGTTTCGCAAATAGTTACCTCCAGGTTTCCAGTAGCAGTCGGAAAGAAGTTAAGCTGCACATTGATTAAACTATCACAGCCATTGGCGGCTTGGCCGGGTAGGACTTCCGTACCTGAGCTATTGTTAATATCATAAGTTGTACCATTGAAAAGTATCTCCTCACTTTCACAAATGGTGGTCGTAAAACTACCTACAGCCGGTGGGAAAAAATTGATGGTGACGGCTACGACACTGTCACACCCATTAGCCGCCTGTCCCAATAGTGTTTCTGTACCGGTACTATTGTTACTGTCGTAGGTGGTGCCATTAAAGACTATACTTTCGTTCTCACAAATGGTGGTTTCAAAGGTGCCCTGAGCGGAAGGCAAAAAACTAAGATTGACGGTTACTACACTGTCACAACCGTTAGCCGCCTGACCTGCCAAGACCTCTGTGCCCGTGGTATTATTTTGGTCGTAGACGGTACCATTAAAGGTGATGCTTTGTCCTTCACATACAGCTGGCTCAAAAATTCCGCTTGCAACCGGAAAGAAATCGATCGTGACCGTAACCACACTATCACAGCCACTGGCCGCTTGTCCCGCCAGCCTTTCCACTCCGGTGGTATTGTTTTCATCGTAAGTAGTGCCATTAAAGACAATATTTTCACCGGGGCAAATTGTGGTGTTAAAGGTACCTTGGGATGAGAGGGTAAAGCTTAGCGTAATATCTACAATACTATCGCAGCCATTGACCGCAGCTCCTAGCAGCGTCTCTGTACCCGACGGGTTGGCAGCATCGTAGGTAGTACCATTAAAATCGAAGGATTGTCCTTCGCAGACAGTAGGATTTAAACTCCCGCGCGCCTCCGGATGAAACTGCAATTGGACTGTAACAATCGTATCGCAGGCTCCGCCCTGTCCCGGCATACTTTCTGTTCCGGTCGGATTATTGATATCATAGGTAGTGCCATTAATCACAATAGATTCCGTGGGGCATAGGATCTCCGATGGGTCATCCCCGATCGTCGAGGTTATAGCCGCCAATACCTCTACTACCGTAGAATCCACTGATCTTCCACAGGTATTGTCCGTTACCTCTAAGAAGTAGGTTCCCGCCTCCGTAGCATCATTGGGGTTCTGGGTATTGGAGGTGTAGTTATTGGGACCTGTCCAGCTAAAGGTAAGCCCCGAAGCTCCAGTGGTTTCGCTCCCTTGCAGCTGAACCGGTGATCCAAAGCAGAATGGTCCCGGATTTTCGGCTACTGCAATTAACTCATTCTGAATAATGGTACAGTTACCAAAGGGAGAGGTATTAGCAGATAGATCGGTTGCCGTCGCCCCAACCACATCTCCAACATTCAAATTAATGGGTACTGACCAATCTCCATTCGCATCTGTAACTGACTCCCCCAAATAAAAGCGCCCTTGACAAGCATTATTGTCGGGACAATCCGTATTATCTACCTGAAATACCTCAATAATTGTATTCGGGGCTGCTTTACCTTCCACTAATCCGGTGCTAACGCAGAGGATCGCGGGAGGAGCCGTGCCGTTGGTGGTACTATTTTGGTAAAGTATTCCCGACCCGTTGCAGAATAATCCATTGCGCTGAAATCGGTTTACTGCTCCAGTGGCAAATTTGAAGATTCCTACATTATTATACGCAATCAAGTTTCCTTGTCCCACATCTGGGCCACCAATCAAGTTATTATTCGGTGTACCGGGTTGATCATCTAAGTTTATACCAAAGCCGGTATTTCCAAGATCCATAGTTCCTGTTGGGTCAGTACCAACTGCATTACCCTGCACCATTACTCCTTCTACTCTAATCCGAATCCCATCACTATTAAACCCGATGACATTTCCTTCTCCTTGGGTTGAATCTCCACCAATCAATACATTGGTACAAACTCCTTGCATAATCACCACACCATTAATCGTATTTCCAATGTTGGCCATTCCTGCACTGGGGTCTACGCCCACATAATTGGATTGAATGGTAATGTTATTACAATCCGATATAAAGTTGACAAAGATGCCATGGTGATTACCGCCAATGATGTTCCCTCGGTTAGGGCCTCCAATCACTACATCTGTAATCTGAGAACTTGCATCAACAAAAATTCCCGCGTTATTACTTTCATCAAAGTTGACCACCTTTAAACCATATATCTCCGTACTACTAGCTGCAATATTCAATCCGTGCGATAAGGGCATGGTATTGGTACCATCTATCGCGATATCTCCCATGGTGTAGGCGGGTTGCGTAGTACCATCTATCGTAATAGATGGATCTGTAAGCGCAGGTAGAGGTGTAGTTGGTTCAATCACAAAAGGCCCGGTTCCAGTAATATTGAATGCAATGATATCTGCCCCAGCACTGTTATTACTTGCATTGATGGCTTCACGGAGACTACAATGGGCCGCATCGCAAGTCCCGTCATCATTGTCATTTACGGTATTTACGGTCCAGGTTGTCTGTGACAACAAAGGCGTGAAAAAGATTGAAATTAGGATGAGGCCCTTCGTAAGTAGATATCTGCTGAAGTTCATGGTCTAGGGTTTACTATTTCTCAAGTATTTAAAACAGGATGATGGATTGATTATAATCGTTAATTCCATGCGCCCCCTTATGTGACCATTTTACTAATTCATTGTTGCGTAAATGGGCTGCCTTTTCCAAAGAAAGGGCTGAATTGTAGTAAGAGGGGCAATTCTCTATGCTACCTTTCCCTCGGTATACGGCAATGAGCAGTAAAAGGATTGGGTAGCACTTTCGGTGATTGCGATGCCAAAATTAAGAAGATTGGGGAATATACCTATTAGTACTTGGTGCTTTCACCAGTACCCTATCAGACAGATTAACGAAAGATATACACTGCGGATTACTTTGTCAGCTAATAAAAACTACTCCTGATTCAAAACGATTAAATATCTCCTTTTTTTCTATACTTGCAGCTGAACATCACTACAGCAACAAAACTGCTAAAAACCTCTCGTGCTAGCTAGTAGCTGCAGGCAGAGGGCTAAGCTTGTTTGACATGACAAAAAGTCGACCCATACTGCTACTTGGACTTATTCTCTTTTTCTTTTGCGTGGCTCCTTTTTTTGTTCAGAAAAGTATGTACAATGATGGAATCTGGTATGCCTGTATATCTAAAAACCTGGCCAATGGCATTGGATCTTTCTGGAGCCCACAGCTCACTTCGACCATCTTTCCTACCTTTCATGAGCACCCCCCTCTAGTATTTGGTATTCAATCGGTCTTTTTCAGTCTGTTCGGTAATGGTATTGTAGTAGAGCGATTCTACGCCTTCTTCATCTTTTTGTTTTCCGCTTGGCTGGTATCCAGGATGTGGAGGCAAGGGTTTATAGATAATCCAGCACTTTCCTCGCTCTGGCCGTTGCCCATCATCTTTTGGTTGCTCAACGAAGTAATCTATCAATTTTATCCTGGAAACGTGCTGGAACCTACGATGGGAGCCTTTACCCTACTGTCTATTTTATCCCTTTGGAAAGCAGCAGAGAAAATTCGGTTTCAGTCATCTATCTTATTCTTGGTATTGGGAAGTCTAGCAGTGGTAGCAGCTACGCTGAGTAAAGGCTTTGTTGGATTATTCCCACTAGCTGTTGTATTTCTTCATTGGCTGGTCTTCAGATCAATGTCTTTTTGGCAAATGATGCTCAGGTCAGCCGTAGTTAGTACGCTGTTGGTGGTGACTTATGTACTGCTATTAACAGACACCGGAGCCCTCGAAAGTCTAGGGAAGTATATTGACAGTCAAGTGCTCGCCAGTATCAATGCTGAGCGGACCGCCTATCATCATCGAGATAGTCACTTGTACATCCTCAAACGCCTATTTGAAGTATCCATCCCTAGTTTGTTATTGCTGGGATTGCTTTTATACCCCGCCTTCAAACAAAAAGCGCTGGCTTTCAATAAGGAAAACACTCGCTTAGCAACGTTTTACGCTTTGATTGGCGTTTCAGCCTCTTTCCCACTGATGATCTCTCCGAAGCAATCCTTCTACTATTTGCTTCCGGCCATTCCATTTTTTGCCCTGGCCATGGCTAGTCTTGTCGCTCCGATTGTCCATAAATACTTACAGGACTTGGAAGATCATCCGGATCGGTCTCGAGCTATTCAAAAGGGATTATTGGCACTTTTATTGGTTAGCGTGATCTTCACCATGGCGAAGGTTGGTGCCATCTCGAATCGAGACAAAGTTAGTTTGCCTGATATTGAAAAGATTGGTGCCATAGTTCCTCATGGGAGTACCGTAGGGGCAAAAGCATATACTGCTCAATTGGTAGGCTATCTATATCGAAACTATGAGATCAATATAGACACCAATGAATTCAACTACGAATACCTTATTCTTGATGGAGACAAGGCCATTTCGGAACCCGAGAATTTCAGTAAGGCCCTAGAAGGCACCAAACGCTTTCACCTCTACCAACGTCAATAGGAATACAGTCGCTACTTCCATTTCCTGACGATGACCATCCAGTCCTCCCCTCGCTCTATTGGCGCTCTCCCTAGGGAAACCACTTTCCCTCCTTTCACTCGCTTGACCTTACCGCGCCCCAAAGCCCCACCTTTACGCGGATTAAACCACTCTACGCTAAACTTACCAGTAGTCCCACGTAGATCAAGCTCTGCCGTTTCTGCGTAAGCTAGATAGATGAGGTAGATTTCTCCCTGCTTGGCTAGGCAGAGTTTTTCTTTGTCATGCTCTGCATTTCCGATCAATGCATTATGATTCTCCATTTCCCAAAAGGGAATCGAAAAGTCCTTGAAAAAATCCAGCGCTATACGGCAGTAATCCCAGGATTGATCGCGACTCCTAAAATCTTCGCAGACGAGATCATTTTGCGGGAGTTTGTAGCCAAAGTAGTATTCAACACCCGCGCCTCCGGCCATCAGATTCCCCCAAAGCACCTGCTTGCGTATGTCATGAAGGTCATAAGCAATCTGATTCGCCTGGTATCCTTGGTAGCCCGGATCTGGCGGCACTCCCTGGCTGGCTGATCCCTGTTCATCATTAGCTACGACCCAAGGACGTCCTGCCTTGGCAGACTCCTGGCGCCATTGCAAGGTAAGACGGTGGGTAGCTTTCCAGTCATTCTGTAGAGAAACGCCCGTCAGTACCGAAGCATCTCCGAGCAAGGGATTGTACACTTGATTTTGCTGTCTAGGGTAGGTATGCAAAACAATGTTATGTGGATAAGGATCCACCTGATCAATATAGGCAGCCATCGCCTGACGTTGCTCTTTAGTTTGGGTATTCTCTTCCCCCAAGTTCCAATTCAAGGCCAAAAGATATCCGTAACGAGCAATCAACTCTCGAAGGTACAGTCTTCGCTGTGGCCCTAAAGCTCCACCATCCAAAGATTCGGGCACGCTGGATTTCTTCCCATGAGTATGATCATCATTTTCTGTTTCCTGCAATTTGAAGTGCAGGTATAGTCCCAGCTCTTGGGCGTGGTCAAACACAATCTGCCATTGATCAAGCTTGGAACAATCGTAGTGGTATTTGCTTTCTCTCTTTACGAATGGCCAAACATTATCTCCATCCCCTCCAGCATTATAGGTGAGGAAAGAGAAGGCATTCGCCCCTTTCCCTGCTAAATAGTTGAGCGCACCAATGAGGCCTTTCCCTTTCTGTCCCTTCCAAACTGGATCACCTGGCTTCCAATCCTTTTGGTGAGCTGACCAGGATTTCAGTTTTGCTTTCGCGGTATGGGTATCATCGAAATCCTCATAAGCTAGTAAGGTTTCAGGAGCATCGGCCCCAGCCTTGAGAAAATAGGAGCCATCTCCTTTGAATTGCAAAAAATGCTGTCCAACATATTCTAGCCTTCCCTTGGCTCGAAAATCTCGACCGGTTTTATCGCTTGTTTCTACCTGAAAGCTTCCCTTTTGGCCATGATAAGGAGTCAGGGAAGCAGCCCAGGGCACCTCTGTCAAGGCCACCATTTTACCGTTGGTAAAGGACACCTCATACTCCCATCTACCCGGTTTATCAGGGGACAAATGTGCTCGCCAAATATTACCAGCATTAGCACTTGTCTCTCCGGCATTTCCATCCGCTGCGAAGTATCCTGGTATCCGATAAGAAGGCTCCCCCGATTCATGCCGAAATTGTACGGTCATGCGGTAATCCAAAAAAGGATTTGGTTCTTCTGCCATTTCTTGGGCAAAAGGACCAGACATGCTGAGCGTGACCTTATGCCATTGCTTCAACTCTCCTTCCAGGTGAACAGTACCATCACCATCTCTTGGATTTGGATTGACAGGCCTAGACGTTGCTGCCGCACCTTGAGGAAGAGGCACATTTTGCTGAAACCCCTTATGCTTACTTTGTTGTAGTACGAGTCTCCCCTCTCCCTGTGGAGCAAATATCAAACCGCCCCAGCGTCCACGGCTATATTCCTGACCGTCAGCGCTACCGATTCTCGCCTCCACCTTGACCGAGCTACCTTTCTTTAGGTTCACATTTTCCCATAGGTCACTAAAAAGTATACCCTCTTCAAAGGAATGTTTACTCATCCCACAAGTAAAAGCACCAATTTCCTCTCCATCCACCCAAACGGTATAAGCTGAGGCACCATCATTTTCTCCAACCCCAAGAAAAATAACGTCATACATACCGGACTCAAAGGGAAACGGAGTACTACTTTCTGCTCGTTTAGCCTTATTGGGATTGATGGCAAGCCAATGTTTATCCTGGTAATATTGCGTCTTCTCTACCGGAAAATCATGAGCCTTGAGGTGTGATAACTGGGGTCGCTGCTGTAAAATTTGCGCCAGGAAGCTTCCCCCATTTTGTTGTGCGAAACTCGAATTTGGTAGTAGTAGGAAAAAGGATATTGGTAGCCAAAGCATTGCTAGGCATCGTACTTGTAGTTGGTAATTACACATCGTTTTATGTTTTGTGCTCCCGTAGATAAGTGTCTAGAGCAGATATTCTTTAAGTGTCCAATTTAACGGTTCCGCATGGCTCTAGCAAGATATAGCAACACTTAGGAACGATTTAACAAAGAGAAGTTTTTAGTAGCAACTCGTTGCTCTGATTCTCCGACCGTTTTTATGCTATGGAGTCGCCATTTCTGTAGGAAATCTTACTTCCTGCAGGTACACAATTCTATGTCTATAAGGCGGTCTAGTCCCCTAGCCTGATAGATTCATTTGGTCACACAGGCGGAGCCACAAAAATTGTCAGAAAGGACTGATTTTTACAGCCGTATAGCAAACCTTGGGACATTTTTTTTTAACTTCCAGCTACAATCTGCCCAAAATGCCTAGCGACAGCGCCTTGCAACATATCATAGACCTGACAGCCGCTGAATATCAGCGATATCAAGACCTACCCTTTGCGGTTTTTCTAACTACACTAGATGGGCAATTTCTTCAATACAATGCTGAGAGCCGAACGCTTTTCGGACTTCCTAAGGAAGGCTCCGTCTCCGCCAATCTTTGCGATTTCTATATCTATCTGGATGAAAGAGATTACCACATTCGTGAGTTGCATGATCTTCCACAAGGCACATGGCTCCGCAACACTACATTGGATTTAGAAATAAATGGAGAGATCCGGCATGTACGGGATCATAGTAAGGCCATCTGGGACGAGGCCGGGGACAACATCTTAGGCATCCTTTGTATCATGATTTCAATTTCTAAAGGAGATCGCTATAATCGGTTGTTTAAGGATGTTCCAATTGGTCTGTACAAAGTACGGATCAATGTGAAAGGAGATCATGAGCTTGTCTATTGCAACGACCACTTCGCTCAACATTTAGGTTTTAATTCGCCGAGCGAAGTGATTGGCCGGGATGTCAGGGAATTCCATCCATCTACAGAGGAATATGAGCAGTTTGAGAAAGAGTTGGTAGAGACCTACGAGCGAGGTCAATTCCTGGTCGATCACATCGTTAATATTCGCGACCAGAAAGGAGAGAATAGGAAACTGGAAGTTCATATCAACCTCCTAAAGGATAAAGACGGGCAGATCATTGGTCGAGTTGGCGCGGAGCGGGATGTAACAGATTATTGGGAAACCAAACAACAATTAAATGAATTGACGACCGATTTTGGTAAAGTATTGCATTCTTATTCCTCAACTTTGATCCACTCGAAGCACACTATGGATGCGGTTATTCGCTCTTTCATCTCGAGGGAGGAAAAGAATCCGCAGTCACAACAATTAGATGAGGAAAAGGTAATTATCCTGCTTCAGCAGCAAATTGGCGTTTTACTCAAAACCTTTGAGCGACTCTGGACCAAAAACGAAGAAGTCAACTATTTTAGGGAGCAACAGGTACACCAAATGCAGCGGATATTATCTCTGATTGCTCGAGATATTGGTGCGCAATTTAATATTCAACACTTAGCCATCGTTCGAGATGGATCGATCAAAATCCGGGAAGACATCAATGAAATTGATCGAGGGCATTTCCCGAAAGAGTTATTAAAAGAAATTCGGCAATTGTTGACATCCATACTAAAGCTTTGTAGTTTAGTCACCCTTTCGAGAGGAGTGGAAACCGTGTTGGAAATGGAGACGGTAGTCAACAACCTACGCAGCTATATTTTGACCCGTGTCAAGCAAGCAGAGCAGTTAGAAGCGCTTGATATTTACGACATTATGATCGGCGTCATAAAGAATTTGGGAGAATATGCAACTAAGCGTAATATAGAGTTGAGGGCCAATTTACGGGAACTACGAGATGTGCGCATTGATGGCTTTGAGAATGACCTAGTTCGTGCACTGCTAAACATTTTACACAACGCTATAAAGTATAGCTGGGAGCGCCGATCGCCCGCCATCGCTTTTGTGGCCGTAGATGGCAAAGTAGATAGAGATTGGGTGTACATCCAAATTGAAAATTGGGGCGTCCCTATTACAGCAGAAGAAATTCAACAAGGACTAATTTATAAGGTGGGATACCGGGGAATAAACTCCAGCGATCGCCGCCGCCCAGGTACTGGCCTGGGACTATATGACAGCTTGAAAGTAATTGAAAAACACAAAGGAGAGATGACCATCACCAGCCACCCTTCCCTGGGCAACGCCAAGGATGATTATTCCAATCCTTTTATAACTAGAGTGAACTTGAAATTAGCTCGAACCAAACCCTCTTTATGACGGCAAAAGTACTTTGGATAGAAGACAACGCGGACAACGATTTATACCACTTGACAAGTCCTGTCTATATAGATGGGCAATTCAATCTAGATATTGCTACGAATGCTTCGGAAGCTTTTTACTACCTCAATCAAAGAGGGTATGATGTAATTATCGTAGATATTCGAATTCCTCCTGGCAAAGATCCAGCTTGGCGAAACAAGCACGAATCCTTACGCAGGAGCAACAATGTCAATTCTAGCAGATTGGGTTTGGAATTACTCCGTTGCATATTTGATGAAAATGAACAGCAGCCGACCCTTAAGGTAAATCAAAACCTCAGTCCCGACAGATACGGAATCTTCACCGTGGAACGCCATGACGAGCTCAAAGCTGACTTAGGAAAACTGAAACTGAATAGCATCAAGTACCAGCGGAAAAATGCCATTATGCCTCATACCGCTCTCTTAGACTTCATCAAGAAAGTCAGTGATGAGAATGGCACATCGTCTTCCTAAACTCAAGCCTATGGAAAACGATTATATCAATCTCATAGTCGAAATTTCAGTCACCGTATTTGTCTTCCTTTTGGGTTTGCCCATCTTGGTTAATCAGATCTTTATGCCCGACGATCTCCGTCGGATGAGTAAAAAGAACTACAACGAAAACATCATTGCACAGATCTGCTTCTTAGCTGTAATTCTAGTAGCTATTGTTGCAGTAGCCTACGTTTCTAACATCCATGAAGGGATCTACCTAGGCGCTAAGAACAGTGACATAGTAACAGTACTATTTGGACTTCTACTGTTTTCCACCCTGGGATTCCTGTTCTTCAACATGTTCAAATCCCAGGGCTACCGAGCCAAGATTGTACAAATGATCAAGGCCAAAATTCTTAGGGGCATTAAAAAGACAGAACAACTAGATCCTGCTTTCTTTGAAGATCTACAATACATGGGAATCTATTCGAAAGGCGGGGCGGAGACGCGTAATGTTATTGAAGCTTTGGAAGAGATTCTGACCTGCGTGATGGAGTTGAGGAATGGCTATTTTGACAGCGATGGACTGATCTCCATCATCGATACCTTGTGCAATGCAGTGACTAATTCGGTAGAGCCTGGCAGCAAAAATAATATGATTGAAGTATTGACGATCTACAAGGGTATCCTGATGAAGTTAAGTGACTACAATACGCCGGAGAATGAAGTATTTTATGGCAATGAAACCCGCAAAATCAAGGATTGTACCACAAAGATTGCTTTAGCGGCCTTGAAACGCGATTACGCGGATATGATGCCATTGGTTTTAAATGTAATTACCTTAATTCCACGTTCCTCAGATAAGCTTTTTGACATTGGTCGATTGGCCTTAGGACAAGGCCAGTATCAAATTGCCACCAATGTTTTAGCTGAGATTATGGATAGGGATAATATCGATTATTTAACCATGAACAATTACCTCGGCCTAGTCGCTCACTTCTTTGTATCCGGTGAAAGTGCCAGACAATACGCTAAGCGTTCGTTGCAAACCAATCGAATTGAACCTACTCCCGAACAAACGCGAAGTGCTAAGGAGTATCATTACATCATGTCCAATTTCAAAACGGCCGATTACCTCGATCATTTCTACGAAGATCTTCAGAAAGGCCTAGATCCGAAACTACTCTCCGAAAGCTGAATTCAGCATTTCACCTAAACGGTAACCTGCGGTAGCTAAACGCTTAACGACTACTTCCTGTCCATTCTTTAGGTACAACCTCGAAGGCTTCTGATTGGGCTTTAGCCAAATCTCACGGCCGTTCTCATCTACTTCGTTCACCCCCTGATACCCGTACTTAATGGCCAGCTTATGGCTTTCCAAAGCCCAAAAATCAGGGTCCATCAATTCCAAACCAACGATATCCTCTTTAGGTACCTCGGCTACAATCTCCTCCGCCAATTTCCACAAGCGCTCAATCTCCTCCTCGGTCAAGGCCTCTTTAGGTGTACCATAAGGGTTGATGTTATTATAATTTGCTAAGTAGCCGCAGCCGGAATCCCACAAGGCATGAAGATTACGCCATCTCTGACTATCCAAGGGATAAACATTACCTCCTAAATTACCGGCTGGTAAATCATTGCTGTGCACACTAGTAGAATGTAAAGGCTGATGAATGTCGCCTACAAAATGTACAAGAAATGCCAAATGCCGAGCTTTATCTACTGGTCGCGCCTTCGAAGATAGAAGAACCTTTTCCATCTGATTAATGGCCCAAACCACATTGATCTTTGGACTTGGGAAAACAGCTACGTTCTGTGGATTATGGGGAAGGTTAGTATAGTGCCAAGTATCATAGGTTCGAACCCCCTCAGCCTTGAGATCATCTGGCCAAGGCCCTGTTGCCGCAAAGTGATTGACGTAAGGATAATCTCTTTGTAGTACTTTGACCAAATCATCCACTTCTTTTTTCGCTTGATCGTCTAGCTGTAGGTAAGCAATCATAGCCACTACCAGATGCCCGGGATCCCACCAGGCCTTGAGGTTGAAACAGATAAGGATTGCTGCTACAGTAAGTGTGATTTTCTTTAGCATGTCGGTATTTTTAGAAGCCGAAAATTACGGATATTCTTCAGAAGAGGAAGGGGAAAAAATGGGATTTCCCCATAGAATCGATCAAAAAAGACATTTCCATGTTTCTTTTGAGTCGTTCCTCGTTACAATAGTATACTAGGTTGGAAAGGCAAGAATATCTGCTCTCATAATTAAGTCTGTACATTAGGCTGTTCAGGTCTACAAACGCGCAAACTACTCCACATATATTTAAAGCGTTCTTCGTCCTTTCCTTTTACAAAATCTGTTAAAACTAACATTCATGAAAAAGTACTGCACCTTAGTACTCCTGCTAATGCTTTATCTACGTGGTAGTACGCAAGCAATCGTCACAGGAGAGGTATTAGGCTTAAATTCGAATACCCCCTTAGCCGGGGCTCATATTCTGGTCGATGACACTAAACAAGGAACCGTAAGTGAAGAAGACGGCTCCTTCAAAATCGAGCTGTTCTACGGAGAAAAGAGTATCACCATCCTCCATCCCAACTACGAACAACAAAGGATCTTCATTCACCAAGACACTATCGTTCAAGTCACGCTACAACCATTAACTCTCGGCTTTGATACCATTGCTACCTTTGACCCGGTGGCATACGAAGAAAAGGTAGCTGTTGTAGCAGCTGGAATTCCGTACAGAAAGAGCAATCGAGCTAAAGAAGTAGAGAACCATGATCTCAACCCCTACCGTTCTGGCACCTTCCAGCAAGGAATCAATCAGCAGGAAGAACCACCCTACTTCAATACAGAAGAATATCGAGCCACAGCGGAGCAAAATCCTCAAACGCCTTGGGATGCGCCTTTCTCTACCTTTTCCATTGATGTTGATCACGCTTCCTACAGCAATGTCCGTCGGTTTCTGAATAATGATAATAAACCTCCCAAAGGCAGCATTAGGATCGAAGAGATGATTAACTACTTCGATTATGCCTATCCCAGACCTTCAGATGGTCTTCCTTTCAATACCATCACGGAAGTATCTGATTGCCCGTGGAATAAGGATCGGAAACTACTCCATATTGGCATTCAAGGAGAGGAAATCCCACTGGAACAGACACCGCCCAACAATCTCGTTTTTCTATTGGACGTTTCCGGTTCCATGAATGAGCCTAATAAGCTTCCTTTGGTTAAGCAAGCCTTTCGACTTTTGGTAGAACAATTACGCCCACAGGATCAAGTTAGCATTGTGGTCTATGCCGGCGCTGCAGGCCTTATCCTTCCTCCTACCTCTGGAGAACAGAAGGATACTATCCTAAATGCTTTGGACCGCTTGAAAGCGGGAGGATCCACTGCAGGTGGAGCGGGCATCAAACTGGCATATGAGACAGCCCACAGCAGCTTCCTAAAGGACGGAAACAACCGCGTCATCATCGCAACGGATGGAGATTTCAATATTGGCCAATCTAGTGAAAGTGCTCTCGAAGAGCAGATTAGCAAAGAAGCTGGTCAGGGAATCTTCCTTAGTGTTCTGGGGTTTGGAATGGGAAATTTAAAGGACAACAAGTTGGAAACATTGTCTAATCGCGGGGATGGGAACTACGCCTATATTGATAATCTCCCTGAAGCGAGAAAGGTATTTATTAACTCCTTGACAGGCACGCTATATACCATAGCCAAAGATGTCAAGATTCAAGTAGAATTTAATCCAGCCCTGGTAAAGTCTTATCGATTAGTCGGCTATGAAAACCGCAAACTGGACAAAATGGACTTTGATGATGATAATAAAGATGCGGGAGAATTAGGGGCAGGACATAGTGTAACCGCCTTGTATGAGTTAGAACTTCATAGCAAGCCCATTAAAAAGGCTCCGGGAGAAGCATCGATTTATCAACGCCAGGTCGTCACCAAAAAAGCAAATACCAGTAAGGAGATAGGAATGCTCTACTTGCGATTCAAGGAGCCGAAGGAAGAGAAAAGCAAGCTTTTATCCATGCCAATCCAGAGCGAAACAAAAGCACTAGAAGCATCTTCTCTAAGCTTTAGATTTGCAGCCTCTGTAGCTGGATTCGGATTGCTACTGAAAGATTCCTCGTACGCCGATTGGTCCTATAAAGAGATAGCACAACTCGCTAGTACCTCAATGGGTAAAGATCAACTTGGTTATAGACAGGAATTTTTGACCCTAGTCCGTAAGTTGGAGCAATAAACTACATCACCCCTATCCGGTATAGGGAATCAGCCGAAATCGGATAGGGGTAGGCTCACAATTATACCTCATTTGGCGGTCCATCACAGCGAATTTCTGACAATCAAGCGGAATGGGTTTTCAAAATGACCCGACTTCTTAGACAAAACTAATTCTGCCGCAGTAGTGCCCAATGCTGCAAAGTCAGTAGTAAAAACGGTAATTCCCCCTAACAAGACACTTTTTATCGGGCTATCGTGATATGAAATCAAGCCAACATCCCTTCCGATTGTCAGATCTGAATGCTTACTTCTTTGCACGACTGATACTAGATCTTCCTCCAATAGCGAAATATAGACATCTCCTTTTGCCATATTGTCTTTGGTCATGTCAGGAATCAATTTCCCTTTGTACCCAAATTCGAGGCAGAAGTTCTGAAATCCGTTCAGAACCTCCCGAGCTTGATAGGAATAAGCTGGAAAAATCAGTTTTAGAACCTGATATTTCTGTAGACGATCGGCTACACTTTTCAGCCCATCATAGATATCCTTTTCGAAGTTCTGGTAGGCAGCGTTATGTTTCCCGTGTATCCCTTCCACTTTCTTGTCTAACAGGATAAGCTTCTCTTTGGGTAGACTATTCAGCAATTGCTGCAATCGAAATTGATCGCCATAGGTTTTCCGGTCGAAATGAGTAGTAATTACATAATGAGTGTAATTGGGTGTTAGCTGTTGCAAGCATTTTTCAAAACACCTAAAATCGTTGTTGTAAACGTGCAGGTCTATCCTTGCTTGTGAGCCTAAAGCTTGCGAGAAATGCTCATAAACCACTCGTTTGGAATCACTTAGTTGATTGACCAAAAAAAACACATGAATGCGGTCGGAGTGGTGCACGGGCTTGATGAAATACCCCTTACCTGGCACAGCATTGATCAATTCTCTTTCCTTTAAATGTCGGTAGGCTTTTTCAGCCGTATCTTTAGAAATATCTAACTGATTGCATAACATATTGAGGGAAGGAAGCTGTTCTCCCTTCACGATGGAGCGGGTCTGGATTCCCTTAAGCAGGAAGTCCGTGACCTGTATATACTTGGGTGTGCCAGAATTTTTATTGATCTTTGGAAAAGAAATCATACCAAATATTTTATTTATTCCTTATAGACCCAAATTATCAGTGGATATAACCTTTTTAGAGGAAGAATTTTGAAAAAAAGGGGGAAAGCGCAGGACAGTACAGGAAAGTATGGATAGGAGCGCTACCTATTTTTCATAAGAACAGAGGAATTACCTGCTGTTCTTTCCTTGCAATTAACCAAAACATGGCCTTAGCCTTCCATTCTGACAGAGCCTTATGGGTTGCCTTTAAGAAAGGCAGTCGTGAAGCCTTGGATAACCTCTTTCGGAGTTACTACTCCCCACTTTATCATTACGGCTTGAAAATCTATGGTGATCCAACGCTAATCGAGGACAGCCTGCAGAGTTTTTTCTTGCACTTATATGATAACCGAGAACAATTAGCCAATCTAGAAAACATAAAGCCTTATTTATTCAAAGCTTATCGACGGCAACTACTCAGACAGATCGAAAAGTCAAGGAAACAGAAGAAACTCCAGAATGAAGAAGCTCAATGGCAGCCCAACATTCATTTCTCAGCAGATGAGTTGATCAGTAAGCAAGAAGTGGAAGCATTTCAGAAGGAAGTACTATTAGAGATGCTGCATCATCTACCCAATCGACAGCGGGAAGTTATTTACCTCCGATACTACAATGACCTTAGCATTGCAGAAATTGCAGAGGTACTCTCCATTACCTATCAAGGAACCGCCAATACTCTCCACAAAGCCATAAAGACCTTACGTAAGGATGCCAAATTAAAACGCATTGTTGCCTTCTTTTCCCTACTTTTCTTGGCTCTCTGGAGCTTTTCTTAAATTTTCTTATTGAAAAAGGGTTATAAAACCTAAGAATTGGGTCTATAGAGTTGAAGTGACAACAAATAGGCCATTTACAAGCAAAACCTATTCCGATTAAACGACTGATGGAAAAAGACAATTACTTTCAGATTGAGGATTTTTTGCAGGATGAATCTTTCGTTAATTGGGTCAATCGCACCCGGCAAGAAGATATTGAGTTTTGGGATCAGTGGTTAGCCGAAAACCCCGGAAAACGAGAATTGGCTAAAGAAGCCGCCATCATGATCAATGGAATCTTGTTTAACCCCAAACAGCTCCCGAAAGCAGATATTGAAAAGGCACTCCGCACACTCAACCAGCGAATCGACCAAAAACTAGAAGACGATGTTCAAACTCGGCATCGGCAAATAGCTAGAAGAAGATGGCTGAGTATCGCCGCTGGATTCCTGGTACTAATCGCCGCTTACATGGTCTTCCAAAGCCTGAACAAAGGCAAGGAAATCTACTACGAAACGGCTTTTGGAGAACAGATTGACATCAAATTATCCGATGGAACGACTGTGGCCTTAAATGCCAACTCTAGTCTAAGGTGGTACTCCAAAAACACTCGAGAAGTATGGGTAGAGGGAGAGGCATTTTTTAAAGTACAGAGAAAGCCGGAAACCGGAGCTAAGTTTAGGGTACATACCAACGATCTAGTGGTAGAAGTACTGGGTACCGCCTTCAACGTAAACAGTCATTCGGCCAAAACCCAGGTCGTACTGGAAGAAGGCAAAGTACGCTTGAAATTGAAAAATGGAACCGAGAAAACAATGAGTCCAGGAGATCTGATCAGCTACTCTGCACAGATAGATCAGGTGCTAGAATCCAAGCAATCTGTTCGATCGGACCTACACACTTCTTGGAAAGATGGAACACTAATGTTTGACGATATTAGCCTGGAGGAGGCTATGAAGAAGATTGAAACCACTTACGGCGTAAAAGCGGTTTTCAAAAGCGAATCGACTGCAAAACGAAAAATCACCACCGGCGTACCGACTATTGACTTAGAGACTTGTATTAAAGCCTTTGAAATTGCCTTAGGAATCGAAATCGAACAAAACGAAAACCTATTAATCGTCTACTAGTCGCAATCAATGGCTCAGCGTCTATTGGCTAAAAACGATTCCGAAAAGACAAACAACCGACACTCAGCCATTACTTAACACAACCGTTAAATCTTTACCGCTGGAACTTTACTACCTCTGAATAGGCCAAGTGATGCTTACTTCAGCAGTAAGACACATGCCCGCTATAAAGAGACTCACTTATTAATAACATAGATTTATGAAGCAAATTCGACCAACAAGATGGCTGCTACCCCTACTAGCCCTACTGCTTGTAGGCCTGGCCACACCGCCTATTTCAGTCTATGCCACGACTACATCTGCTTCCCTTCAACCTGAGGAAAGACCGATCGCTGAAGTCTTAGAAGAAATTAGTGAAAAATACCAAGTCTTCTTCACCTACGATGCGGAACTACTCAAAGGGATTAAGGTGAAATTTGAGCTATCCGAAGCCAAGGACCTGGATAATGCTATCAACATTGTGATGGCTAGAACAGGGCTCGGCTACGAACTGCTTGGGAACAAGTATTATGTCATCTACAAGGACAACAAGAAGGGGCAAAAGAACATGCGGAAGATGAAGCGAAAGCTTAAGCAGATTGAAAAATTAGAACAGAGCGGGACATTAAGTCTACAGCGCAAACGCAGAAATAAACCCCAAAAGGATTTCGAAAACATCTTGCAAACCATCAAAAAACTTAAGGCCGAAAAGGTACTCACCGGTTTTGTCAAAGACACCGAAGGGGCCCCGCTGATCGGAGCGAACATCGTGGTGAAGGGCACTAGTATTGGAACGGTTTCTGATATCGATGGTAGTTTCCGCTTAACGGTTCCAGATGACGCTAGCGTTTTAGTGGTTTCTTATACAGGCTACATTACACGAGAAGTGGGCATTGCCAACCAGACCCGCTTTGATATCGCATTGGCCGAAGATATCGCCGCTTTAGATGAAGTTATTGTCGTTGGATATGGTACTCAAGGTCGAGGAACGGTAACCTCTGCCATCGACAAAATAAGCAGCGATGAAATCAATACGATGCCGGTCGTGAGTGCTACACAAGCTGTACAAGGGCGTTCAGCCGGCTTAGTAGTAACCAATCAAGGTGCCCCAGGACAAGACCCGGTGATCCGGATTCGAGGCCTAACCTCTCCCAACACCAACAATCCACTGATCGTGATCGATGGTATCCCTGCTGGCGGTTTGAATGCGATCAACCCTAATGATGTGGAATCCATCGAGGTACTCAAGGATGCTTCAGCGGCAGCTATCTATGGTTCTCGAGCGGCAGGCGGGGTAATCCTCGTCACAACCAAGCGCGGGAAATCCGGAGCCCCAAAGCTGACCTTCGATGCTTACGTCGGTACCCAAAGCATTGCTAATCGACTCGATCTCCTAAATACGAGCGAGTATATCGAAATAATGACCGAGCAACAAACCAACGGTGGCCTCCCCGTACCCCCTAGGTTTAGTGATAGCGGTATACGGAATGTAGACATTGACTATCAGGATGAGGTATTCCGCAGTTCTCCGATTATGAATTATAGCTTGGGGATTTCAGGTGGAACAGAAACGAGCAATTACCTCTTCTCGCTCAACTACATGAACCAGCAGGGCATTGTGCTCAACAATGACTTTGAGCGCTATTCCGTGCGTCTAAATTCCGATTATCTTATTTGGAACAAAGTGAAGGTAGGGCAAACACTAGTGATGAGTTATACAGAAAGTACGAACGTAGCCAATGCTGGTGGGCGTGGCCTTTTTGAACATGTAACCAAATTCGCACCCTATCTCTCGCCTCGTGAAGAAGGTAATTTAGGTGGATTTAATGGTCCAGATCAGATTGACAACAATGATGCGGAGAATCCTGTCCGAGTCCTATTACTAGGCGACAATAACTCTCGTACGCTAAAGGCTCTGGGAAGTGTATTTGCAGATGTTGAGATCATTAAGAACCTACATTTCAGAACTTCTGTGGGAATGGACCTAGCCTTCGGCCGAAATTTCAGTTTCAATCCTTCCTTTTTCGACGGGGAATTCCACAATCGACCCTTTGCAGAATTGAATGAGAACCGTACCACTTTCTTCTCCCCACTCTGGACCAATACGCTAAGTTATAATACCTCTTTTGGCAGCCACAATATTGGCGTAATAGCTGGGTATGAGGTACAGGATTTCACAACCGAGACCCTTGGAGGAGCAGGAATCAATGAGTTAACTAATGATCTCCAGACCCCAGGCTCCATCGATAATGATGTGGTGAGTGGCGGTACGTTTGAGGATGGTTTGGTTTCCTATTTTGGACGATTGAACTATGATTATGAAGGCAAATACCTCTTACAAGCAGCTATCCGCCGAGACGGATATTCAAGGTTCGGGCCGAATAATAAGTGGGGTATTTTCCCTTCCGTTTCGGTAGGATGGAATATCGCTAGAGAGCCCTTCTTGAACACGAATCAGAATATTAGCAATCTAAAATTGCGAGCGAGCTGGGGTAGAACAGGGAATAATAATGCCTTGGGTCGATACGAGTATCAGCCGACTGTCAGAACAGGATTCACCTATAATTTTGGCCCGGGAAGCGGCCAGGTCATCGGTTCGACCATCCCTGGTCTAGCCAATGAAGCCCTGAAATGGGAAACGACCACTATGACCAACATCGGATTTGATCTCGGACTATTCGAAGACGCGATTACTCTAAGCACAGAATACTTCGTGAACACCACGGAAGACATTCTTCTTTCCGTTCCCTTAGCTTCCTCTTTAGGTTTGGATAGAAATGTGCGGGTGAATGCTGGTGACATCGAAAGCTCAGGCGTAGAATTTACACTCGGCGTTCAAAACCGAAAAAATGCCTTTAAGTGGGGAGTCGACGCCAATTTCGCCACACAGGACAATGAGGTCATTTCGCTGGGTACCGGTAACCCGATCAACGGTCGCAACTGGCAGGGAGACATCCTCACTAGAGTAGAAGAAGGACAACCCATCTACTTCTTCCAAGGCTGGCAGGTAGACCGCCTATTTCAGTCTGATGATTTCAATGCAGATGGATCGCTCAAGGACGGGCTTCCTTCCCAAAATGGTGCTGCACCTGGCGACATTAAGTTCATGGACATTGCTGGACCAGATGATGAAAATGGAAACCCAACTGGTCCCGACGGCGTGATTGATGCGAATGACCGAACCAACTTGGGTTCTCCGATACCCACCTACACCTTTGGCTTGACAGGTAACTTTGAGTACAAGAATTTTGATCTCTCGATCTTTCTACAAGGAGTCGGTGGGAACAAGATCTTCAAAGCCTATGCCTACTGGACGCAAGGTATGACTCGCGTGTTCAACGGCGAAAGTGTCCTCCTCAATAGATGGACCCCAACGAATACCAATACGGATGTACCACGTGCCGTCTCTGGCGATCCCAATCGCAACGCAAGAGCCTCCGATCGCTTTATCGATGATGGGGATTATATCCGCCTCAAAAATGTCACACTGGGCTATACACTTAACACCAGCAATACTCAATGGCTGAGTAGCATGCGCTTCTATATCAGCGCTCAGAACCTCCTGACCTTTACGAATTATGAGGGCTATGATCCTGAAGTGAGCGTTTTCCAGGGGGCCAACTTCAACAACGCCTTTGGTATTGACCTGGGGCAATTACCACAGGCCCGCACGTTCATTGTAGGTCTTCAAGCAAGCTTTTAAATGATATTCCCTTACCCTGTAAGCTGGTAGTCAGCTTATAGGGTAAAGTCATAAATGATAATAATTATGAAAAAGTTCTTTTCGATCATCCTAGCCATTGGGCTGGCCATTTTTGTTACCCAGTCCTGTAACGAAAGTGATCTACTGGATCTAACCAATCCGAATGAGCTTTCATCAGAAACTTTCTACCAAACAGGCGAACAAGCACTTTCCGCCGTCAACGTCATCTACAATAGTTTTCAAACCCTTGGCCTCTATCGCCGTCGTTACTTCTTCCTAAATGACTTGGTATCCGGAGAGGCCACGGGACTGGGCAGTCTGGCAGGAGATATGGTACAGCTCGAACAACGCACTTTTGACGGTTCCAACCCTGCGATCAATGAAATGTGGACCGCGCTATATCGTGGTGTTCATCGAGCCAACCTAGTGATCCAAAATGTACCCAATACGCAGAATAGTATTACCGATGAGCAAAGACGACAGTATTTAGGAGAAGCTCAATTTCTACGCGCTTGGTTCTACTTCGAGTTGGTTAGTGTATTCGGCGACGTACCTATGCTTTTGGAGCCAGCGAATGATGCCGTAGTAGCGGGTGTAGCTAGAACGCCACGTGCGCAAGTCTTTACTCAAATCATCACGGACCTGGATCAGGCGGAACAAAATTTACCCGCCAAATCTCAGTACCCTGATGCTGATGCCGGTAGAGCTACGAAGGGAGCTGCCCAAGCGCTGAAAGGAAAAGTACTCCTGTTCCAGGGAGAATACGGTAAGGCTGCTGGTGAGCTAGAAAAGGTGGTAGCTTCGAATGAGTATGCCTTGGTAGATAACTATTTTGACAACTTTACAGAGGAAGGAGAAAACAATAGTGAATCCGTTTTCGAGATTCAATTCGGCAGCAATACCGGTGGACAATGGGCTGCTGACGGTGGAGGGAATGGAGATGTGACTTTCCGCGGTCAAGAATATGGGTTCAACGCCTGGAGAAACGTGATCCCTTCTGAGCGTCTACAAAACGAATTCGAAGGTGCAGACCCAAGGTTCAGTTTCACTTTTTACTGCCCCTGCGATGAATTCAATGGAGGAGCAAACAACTTATACTCTCCTAGTGCTTGCCCTCCTCCTGACGGCGTAAATCCCGTAACTCCTGATGACCTCTGTAATTGGAGAAAATATCAGCGTTACTATCGTTCTGCTAGTGAGAATACCAATTCACCGATCAACTTCAACTACTTGCGGTATTCCGATGTACTCTTGATGCTTGCAGAAGCCAAAGCAGAGGCAGGCGACATTAACGGAGCCTTAGCCTTGGCGAATGAGGTGCGCGATCGTGTTGGCATGCCAGTCTATCCCACCGATGCTTATCCGTTTAGCAGTAAGGAAGAAGCGATTGATGCTATTTTCCACGAACGAATTGTAGAGTTAGCTGGCGAGCAGGTGCTGTATAAGGACCTATTGCGAAGAACGGAATACTATGCAGAATGGGTTCCACAGGCCCAGATACCTAAGCATTTGCTGTTGCCGATCCCGCAAAGTGAGATTGACAACAACGAGAACATCTCAAATTCCGATCAAAATCCAGGCTATTAAGTTTCCCCTTACTTGAGTATTTATAAACCGTATATCTATAGGAAAAGGCGTTTCGGTGCAAATCGAAACGCCTTTTCTTTTAGGAATAATGGAGAACAGCTCCGCTTAGCTGGCTCGCAATTCCTTCTTCAAAATCTTTCCGGTAGCCGTCATCGGTAGGGCATCCATGATTTCGACTTCTCTCGGGTATTTGTAAGCTGCAATATGCTCTTTGGTCCAAGCAATGATCTCTTCAGGAGCAGCACTAGCTCCTTCCTTGAGTACGACGCAAGCTTTCACTTCCTCGCCGAATTGCTCGTCAGGAACCCCGATCACTGCCACCAAAGAAATAGCATCATGTTGCATCATCACCTCTTCTACTTCTCGTGGATACACATTTAGCCCACCCCGGATGATCATATCTTTCGTTCGATCTACGATATAATAGAAACCGTCTTCGTCTTTAATAGCTACATCACCAGAATGCATCCATCCACCTCGTAAAGTCTCTGCATTGGCTTCTGGTCTCTTGTAATATCCCTTCATCACATTGTGACCTCTGTACAATAGCTCTCCCTTCTCACCAACTGGAACTTCCTGATCATTCTCATCTACGATCTTCACTTCAACTCCCCACACCGTTGTACCGATGGAACCTGGTTTACGTCCAACACTGAGTTGATTAAAGGTGACTACTGGTGAGCCTTCAGACATACCGTAGCCTTCAATGATCGGCACCTTAAAGCGCTCTTCAAAATCCTTCATCACCTGCACCGGCAAGGAAGCCCCGCCTGAAGCACAAACTCTCAGTTTCTCTGCAATCGCCTTATAATCGAATTCATCTCCCTTGTAATTCAAGAGTCCCCAATACATGGTAGGTACACCCGCAAAGATGGTCACCCCATGCTTCTGCATCAGACCAAATACCGCCGCGGCGTCAAAACGAGGCAACAGGATACTTTCTACCCCTCGATACACACCGGCAATCATGAGTACAGTCAAAGCAAAAATGTGGAACAAAGGCAAAACGATTAATTGGACATCTTCTGGTCGCCCTCCCATCAAATCCGCACTCAAGATACCATTGAGCATTAGATTAGAATGGGTCAGTTCAGCGCCTTTGGGTCTACCGGTAGTTCCGGAAGTATAGATGATCACTGCGGTATCTTCCGCACTAGTAGCTGTCGTTTCGAAAACGGGTGATTGTCCTGCCATTAAGCTACCCAAGGTCTTGGTTCCTTCGATGGAAGAAGGATCAGTAGGCTTAGCCGTAATCATGAAAAAGTTCTCGCAGGCATCTACCTCTTGAAATCCAGCATGCCCCATCTGCCCCATGGGTAATTCTGCCGTTCCTTCAAAACAGAAGTAAGCTTTAGCGTCACTATCATTCAGGTGATAAGCAATCTCATCCTTTTTCAGCAACACACTCAAGGGAACCACTACTCCACCCGCTTTCAAGATCCCGAAAAAAACGATTGGGAAATAAGGTAAATTAAAACAACTTAGGCCTACTTTATCTCCAGGCTTAATTCCTGCTGCCACTAAGCCATTAGCTACCTGATTGGCTGCCCCATTAATCTGAGCGAAAGTCAATCGGGTATCCATAAAAACAAAGGCATCCTTGTTGGGATACCTTCTGGCACTATCTTCGATAATCACGGAAAGATTCAACATAATTTTGCGTCGTTTTTTTTATTTGAGAACAGGTCTGATCAAACATGTTCCGAGAAGGCAATATTGGAACAGCAAATATCAACTTTTGTTGGGCAAGATATTCGTTATCCAAATATTTACTTTTGAGGACGCCCAAAATAAGATCATTATTTCAGGAATCCATGATCTCACCTAAAAAACCGAAGCAATTATCAACGGCCTTCCCCTATTAGACGATCAAGATCTCGCCAAACGTATCGCCATACTTTCGAGGCCCCTCCTCCAGGATTATCCATCATGGTTTCTTCCACCTTATCCCCACCTATCCGTTCATAAAACCGACTAGCACTTTCGTTGCTGGCCAAGACCCATAAATACATACTTTGACTACGATCTTGCTCTTGTACCCATCTGGCTGCTTCCTGCATTAATTTTCTTCCCACACCTTTTCCCATATAGGATTGTTGGACATGTAGATTATCCAATAAAGCGCCCCACTGCTCGTCTCTGTTCAAGTACACACAGGAAAAGCCACAAAGCCTATCCTCCTCTTCCGCTAAAACCACATGCTGAGTGGGGAGGGCTTCCGTCATTCGCTTTTGCCATTCGGCCAATCTCTCCCCTTGCACTTCATGATCCAGGTAATGATCAGTAAATTCTCCTCGGTAGTGTAAAGACCAGCTCTCGGCATGTAAGGCAGCTATGGAAGCCGCATCCTCCGGGCCACCGACGTTGTACTCTATCATACTAATTCTATTTTTCTGAAACAACCGGTTTTTCACCTATGTAAGTGGCGCCCGCCAAGCAATCCAATAGGAACTGGGCTACACGCTTTCGACTGATCATAAGTGTTGGTTTTGGTGAGTTATTTGTAGAAACTATGAGATCACGACTACGATGGCTATTGGTTAAGCCCACTGGGCGCACGGCGGTCCATTGTAAGCCCGAGGCTTCGAAGAGTGCTTCCTGACGCTCATGATCTGCGTAGGCATAGCCAATATTCGAGCGTTGGATCAGCAAACGGAACCAGCCTGGGATATCTTTTTCAGAATCGCCTACTCCCCAAGCCGTCGTAAAGACAATCCTTTCTATTTTATGTTGCGGTAATAATTCGATAAGATGAGTAGCCACTTCTGATAGAAATCGCTCTGGTGTTCTCAGTCTAGCCCAAGGGAAATCAGATTTTCGTGAGATGTTGAGCGTGTTGATAACAGCTTGGCAATCAGTAAGTGCTTTTGACAAATCCTCTCGATTGGATGGGGTTCCCGTAATGAGATGAAGACGCTCAGACTGTATAGCAACTTTTTGTGGATCCCGAACTAAGGCATTTACTTCCCATCCTCTTTCCAATGCCTGTGATAAAACCACTTTACCCGTCCTACCGGTGGCGCCTAATAAACAAATTTTCATAGTCAAGATGATTTGCGGATCGAGAAAGGAAATAGCCTAGTAAAACTATGTATTCTTAGCGCAAGAGTCCAGTTTTGTTTGTCAGATTTTTGTTGCCAATTTCATTTTTTCGTAGCCACCAATCCTTCAAGGCTGTATGCTAGTAGCTTTTCAGCGTATTTTCGCTGTTTGCATTATTTTTTCATTATTTTAGCCCGCGCAAGTAAGATCTATTGATTCAAAACTATAATAGCATATGACTTTAGCAGATGTAACAGAGCAGTTTAAATCAGCTGCAGGTAAGGCCCCTAATCTAGGAAAAACCTTAAAGTTTGATTTTGGTGATGAAGGTATTGTATTTCTAGACCTATCTAAAGATGATGCTGAGGTGTCTAATGAAGACAAAGAAGCCGATTGCACCATTTCTACCAGCATTGAA
>ENA-UENT01000134-UENT01000134.1-marine-metagenome-genome-assembly--contig:-NODE-134-length-55397-cov-3.199823_pt1 | contig 55397 bp, 42 predicted proteins | sample MGYA00237879_ERZ529330 | MGnify/ENA primary metagenome ERZ529330 (study PRJEB26372, sample SAMN05368345) | marine metagenome | biome: cultured habitat; feature: ocean water; material: water; isolation... | reverse complement strand
AACAACATCTATTCCTCCTACAAGAATGGCGGTTACCGCTATATGTCTGGTACCTCCATGGCCGCTCCGAACTTCTCCGGGGTACTGCTTTGTGGAATCAAGCGGAAAAAGGGTTACAATTTCCACAAAGTGCAGCCACATAGCCACAACTTATACATAGTTCGTCCGAAATAGACACGCACATTTCTGCCATACCTTAAAGCAAAGGGGATGCAGTATCTGGTAGGTAAACCTAGTTTTACCTCAATACGGATAGGCATCCCCTTTGCCGTTTATGCTCTACTATCTGTGTATTGGGTATTCGGTTGAGCGCAAAACGTTTTGACCTTTAAAAAAAGAAGCTGAAAACATATTGAGTTCAGTACTGTTTCACCAACAGTGTGCTTTGAACCTGCTGAAGGTAAAGTTTGAACCAGTAAGCAAGATAGAATCTCCTAACCCGGGAAAAATGAAGAAAAAATACAATTGGTCCAGTCATCTCCTCAACTTCATCTCGGTAATATTAGGCGTGTACCTCGCTTTTTATGTGGATGCTAGGGGCAAAGCCAGAGAAGATCGGAGAGAGGCTAAGCTCCTAATGCAATCTATGGTGAATGACCTAAAGGCTGATATTAAGTCTTATGAAACTTACCAAATCCCTTTTAATACGAACTATCAAGAAGGTGTAGATAGTATTCTTACATTTTTGGTATCTAAGAACGTAGAAGGCATTGAAAATAAGCTCCCAACCATCCTGCAGGTAGAGAATTATGCGCCAAACATCTCTATCTATAACTCAATGAAGACCTCCGGTAAACTCAGACTGATCGAGGATGTCCAATTACAAAAGAGTCTGAGTGATTTTTATGATGGTACCGCTCAAGAATGCATAAGTAAGAATGATATCCAAGCTGATTACTTTTTGGATGAGGTAATGAGTTGGCTTCGGTTAAACACAGATCTAATGCAGATGAAACTGCTGCCAGATCGAGAGTTACTGGTCTTACAGAATACCTTGATGATTTATCAGTCTCTGGTCAATCAAAAAGTAAGGCAATATGGGCTAGTTGTTGAAGAATCCAAGGCCCTACAAGAACAAATCGAAGGAGTACTGGCCAATCATTAGGCATTATCGTCTTTACCTGCCTGATCCTGCTTAGCCTATTTATAGGCAAATCTTGATTTTTCCTTATCACACTAATGATTTGATGTTACTGTACAGTTTAATTTCTGCATTCTATTGATTAATAGTGGATTAAATGCTGTTTTTGCCTCTGTTCCTTGTGCACTTTTGATATTTTTGACTCTCCTTTTTTCCTTCCATTTCCAGTCCTAAAGAATCCATCTATAGGAAAACCTATAGAAAAATATCTAGGCTTTCTTAACCGAATTCCAAGGCAAACCTCTATTTCCCAAGGCTCGATTCTGCCCCATCTTTGTGTCATACTTTTTAACTAACAAATACCTAAAAAAATATAGTCATGAACAAGGAGATAAAGCAAATCATCATTAGACACTTAAGTGGAAGCAAAGCCAACCAAGTCGAGGAATTCGATTACCAAGATAATGATAGCATTAGCTTTGGTAGAGCCGCTCACAATCAACTGCAGTTCGATGTAGAACAAGATTCCGCTGTAAGCCGTGAGCACGGCATGATTGAGAAAGGGGAAACAGTTGGTAGCTTTACCATTACAGATCACAATAGCCTAAACGGCACTTACGTAAACGGACAAAAGATTACGGGAAACCATAATCTACGCCCTGGGGATGGAGTATCACTGGGCGCCAAGGGACCTCGTTTTCAATTTGATATCAATCCCAGTCTAGCCGGAGGAGCTGCCACGCAATTGATTCATATTCCGGCGGCCGATCCTACGATGGTTCACAGTATTGTAGAAGAAACGACTCCGGCGAAAGCAGGAATCGGTAAGGAAACGTTTGAACGCGCCATCTTTAGTGAGCGCAAGCGATCCCAAAAAACATTGATCTCTGTGATTGGAGCTATCCTACTTGTTACCACTGCTTTGGGATATACCTTTAAAGATCAACTGATTCCTTCTAAGGATGACTTCGTTGCCGGAACGGATACCGTAAAGGTTATTACCAATACAACCACAGTTGTAGAAGAAGCATTCTCACCTGCAAGAATAGCCAAGGAAAATACCGATAAAGTTGTCTTCATTGAGTTTGGTTTCAAATTGATCCATGCACCTACAGGCGACGACATCTACCATCAATATACTCGTCAGAAGGATGAAAAAACAGGAAAGGAATATGTAATGCCTCTATTTATTGAAATGGAGCCAGGTGTGATAGAGCCATTGTTAGGATTGAAGAAAGATGTAGTAGAAGGAGCTCCGATTGCTATGTCCTCCCTTTCTGGTACGGGTTTCATCGTGGATGAAGATGGTTATATCCTAACGAATAAGCATATTGCTGAACCTTGGAAATACCCATACACCTTCCCACGTGAAGCTTCTCAAGGACTATTGTATCAAATGGTGGAAGGAAAGTGGAAAATAACGGGTCGAGTCAAAGCACCTGCACGATGGATACCCTCTGAATCAAAATTCTTCGGAAGAGAACCTGTTTCTGGAAAGATTTTGGCGGGAGAGAGCACTTACATGAACGTCACCTTTGCGAAAACGGATTCCAGAATCAATGCTAGAATGGTACAATCCAGTTCCAATCATGATGTAGCGATGATCAAGGTAGATCACATGGCAGAATTTACGCCAGTTGAGCTGAAGGAAGATGGAGCAGAAGCGGAACAAGGTCAAAAGATTGCAGTCATGGGATATCCTGGGATTTCTCCAACGGTAATCTATGGCAGAGCTACCCAAGAGTTTGGTAGAGCATCCGGAGAAGTCAAAGTTGTACCGGATCCAACCATCACAGATGGCACCATTGGTAAGATTATCAGAGGTAGTAATCTTTCAAATAATGCCGAACTAAGTGGTTACTATAGCCCAATGGGTGAGTACTATCAGCTGACAGCTAGCGAAACTGGCGCAGGCAACAGTGGAGGCCCTGTATTCGATAAAGACGGCAAAGTAATCGCCATCTTCGCGGCTTCTACGACTTCTGCTGAAGGGGCCAGAATAACCTTCGCGATTCCAATCAAATATGGACTGGACTTGATGCACCTAACTCCAGTTATCCAGTAAATCGAACAGACCGAAGTTATGTTTAAGGGACAGCTGTCTCCAAACATAACTTCCTCTCTCAACTATCTACCCAAATTCAAGGAATTCTATTAACCTAAATATTCTCCGGCTATGGCATTTTCATTCCTGAAGAGACAGAAACCCGAATCTCACCCGAAAAACCAAGCTCCAATCGCTATTGATTACCGAGCGGTAGCGCTCACGGATGTAGGTTCGGTCCGGGACAATAATGAGGATAACCTCGTTTTTATCCGTCCCTTTGATCTTAAAACCAGAGCTAGTCATGGATGTCTGGCGTTGGTGGCCGATGGGATGGGAGGCTATAGCTATGGAGAGTTGGCTTCGAAAATGGCCACGGATATCATTAGCCGGAATTACTTCGATGCCAAGTACAATATCGAAACAGCATTGCGAAAAGCTTTTGAAAAAGCGAATAAGGCCATTTATCAGCACGCAGCCAAGAATGCCGGGTATCGAGGAATGGGGACTACATGTACAGGGGTTGTGTTGCTTGGGGATCAGATTTACCTAGGCCATGTTGGAGATAGCAGGGCTTATTTGGTGAAGAAAGATCGAGTAGTACAGTTATCCAATGATCACACATTAGTCCAACATCTCTTAGATACCGGACAAATTACTCAGGCCGAAAGCTTAAGCCATCCACAACGCAATGTAGTGACCAGAGCCATGGGAACATCGATGAAATTGCAGGCAGATTTTCTGAAACACAAACTCCGGTTTGAAGTTGGAGATAGATTGCTGATCTGCAGCGATGGCTTGTATGAGTATGTTCCAGAAGAAGAACTGCAGCAAATTCTCATCCAAAATAAAATGAACGAAGCCTCGCAACGCCTCATAGACTTGGCGAAACAAAGGGGAGGACATGACAATATCTCAGTATTGATTGTGGAAACCTATCGTACGGATTTAAATCAAGCTAGTAACCCAACGCAAAAGATTAACTTATCATGATCGGCAGGAAACTTTCCAATTTTCATATCAACGAACGCATCGGAGAAGGGGGAATGGGAACCGTGTACAAGGCTACTGACCTGCATTTGAATCGGACGGTAGCGATTAAGATGTTGCATCCCTTTTTGGTGAGCAACCCGGACAGTTTCAAGCGTTTCCGTAACGAGGCCCATTTGTCTGCTCGGATTTCTCATCCCAATGTGGCTACACTCTTTAATTTTCAGGAAGTTGAGGATACCCACTTCATCATCATGGAGTATGTCAAAGGGCAAGCCTTGGATGATATTCTTGCTTTGCAGGGTAGATTGCCGGAAGCTGAAGCGGCCAAGATCATGCTACAAGTATTGGAGGGGTTGGGAGCAGCTCATGAGCTGGGTATTATGCATCGAGATCTGAAGCCAGGCAACATCATGATCACTCATCGAGGGTTTGTAAAGTTGATGGATTTTGGGATTGCACGATTGGAGAACACGGAGCGAATGACCAGACAAAATAGTGTAATTGGAACACTAGAATACCTTTCTCCCGAATTGATCAAAGGAGGCGCGCCCTCTAAAGCTTCTGATCTATACGCCGTTGGTGTCATGTTTTATGAGATGTTGTCCGGTCAATCTTTGTTCTCTGGAGAAACTGAAGCAGCTGTGATGTATCAGATTGCTCATGAAAAGGCAAAGGTGCAGATCCCTGGGGCGAATAAGCGATTGGTACAAGTTATTAAGAAGTTGGTTCACAAAGATCCTAACAAGCGTTATCAATCTACTCAAGCCGTTATAAACGATCTGGAACAACTGTATCAGGCTGGAAAAGTGAACACTCGAATGATTACGGAGAAAGTGGAACATCAAAAAAGTGACTCGAGTCCACGAATCGCATTGCCGGTACAATTCAGCCTTCCTAAACTACCGCAATTCAAGGCTATTCAGTTGCCCTTCGACGTAGATCTTAGAATATTAGCAGGGGCGCTACTAGTTTGCTTATTGATTGTCGTGATCGGTAGGAGTGGGGGTGCGGCTGCTCCCAAGAATAGTACACTAGCTGACCACACGGAGGAATTATCACTACCTACTGAACGGGAGAATGAGGATCTATTACCCGATATCACACCTGTGAATTCTGCTCAATTGGGGCAACCGACCCAGAACAAAATAGAATTCTTGGAAAGGTTTGAAGATGAGCCTTCCGCTACCGACAAAGCCTCAGAAAAGAAGACCCAGAAGAAAACCAATAGCAAGTCTAACAAGACCACTAAGAAAAAGGAGAGCCAAAGCGATACTAGAAGCCAGAAACGTTCAGATAGCAAGACGCAGAAAAAGAATGAAGTACTCGTGAAGAAAGAAGCCAAGCCAGAGCAAATCGACAAGACGACTCCAAGCAAACCTTCCACCATCATTGCTGAAGAAGAACCGATCAAAAAAGAATTTGCACCCCGTCAAATCGAATCCCCAGACAACCGGAACCGCCGAAGTGCAGGAGAGGCGGTGAAAATTCGCATACCGGATATGTTCTTATCTGCTGCTTTTGCAGAAACGGTATCCAGTGAGAAGAATTATGAAGGTCAGCAGATTTACCTGAGCACTACCAGTGACATCTTCCAAGGCGATCATTTAATTATTCCGAGAGGAGCAAGGGTTAAGGCAACGGTGAAGAAAGTTCGCAAAGCACAAGGTAAGAAGCGCGCCTTTCTAGCTATCGATCTTCTATCCGTGCAGGCGATCAATGGGCAATGGCTCACGATTTCCTATCCGGAATACAGTAATCTCTCGAAGAACCTAGTGGAATTCAAACGAGGAAGTCAACTGAATCGCATCAAATTAAAAAGTACCAATATCACACTTAACAAATCTTTCTGAAAACCAGGGTGCTGTAGTACCTCCGACCTTCAGGAGTTATAATTCATTAATCATGAAGAATACAAAGTTTTATCTAAGTTTAATCCTAATTGCATGCCTAGCATGGCAGCTTTCTGCTCAGGACATCAAATCTTCCACCAAAGGTTTTTCTGCTAATTTGAGTTTAGTACTGGGAAGCTGGAATTCTGAGAGCAACTTTATGGGGAATCTAGATGATATTGAACCTTCAGGTGTTGGTTATAGTCTGAAAGCAGCCTATGGGATTAACCAGAACATAGAAGTACTACTATCCTACAGCAGAGTGGGGTTTGTACAGGAGTTTGATTGGGATCAATATCAATTGACTACGGTAGATGTCGGTGGGCGATATAATTTTGGAGCTACCTTACGCTGGTTTCGTCCCTTCTTAGAAGGTGCAATTTCTATCAATAATCTAGTCATTGACCCGATCACATTTGATGGAAGTACCTTATTCGAGCTAAAAAGTAGCGGAGTAGGAGTAACGGTCGGAGGCGGATTCCATATATTTATCATTCCAAACCTCAGTTTTAATGCAGATGGAAAAATCGGATTTGGTAGTTTCGGCTCCACTTCTCTATCTGGAACTGATGTAGGTGATCTAGGCGAGACACTTGATTTTACCACGGTTAGATTTAATTTTGGACTAACCTACTTTTTTGAATAAAACGACGAATCTATGTCAGCGTCCATTCGGATTTTGTTGGTAGATGATCATCAGATTATTTTGGATAGTTTGGGACTGCTTTTTGACCTAATGGATGGCATAAGCTTAGTGGCTACCTTAAATGACAGTCGTAAAGTCTTGGATGTTTTAGGGGAAAAGGAAGTGGATATCTTGATCACAGATATGAGCATGCCTTACATGAATGGAATAGAATTGAGCTTCCAAGTGAAAGAAAAATACCCAGACCTTAAGATCTTAATGCTAACGGTCAATGATCAAGGCGATCGAATTCAGGATGCCTTTAAAGCAGGGATTTCGGGTTATGTGATGAAGAAAGCAGGACGGGTGGAGTTGGAAAAGGCAATTCGGACCATTGCTGCTGGTCAGTTGCACTTTAGTCAGGAGGTGATGCGGACCTTACTGTCCACCAAAGAGGGAGATGACCAATTTGAAAAGATCAAGCATTTAACTAAGCGAGAGCTAGAAATCATTAAACTAATAGTCCGGGAATACTCCTCTGCGGAGATCGCGGAAGAGCTATTTATTAGTCAAGGAACAGTGGAAACGCATCGGCATAATATTTTCAAAAAGCTGGATGTGAAAAATGCCATTGGCCTGGTCAAATTCGCCCTTAAATATAAGTTGATTTGAAAATCAAGAGCGTCTATCTAACCCTCCTTCCCCTTTGGCTCATTCTTCCTACCCTAGGAATGGCCCAAGGATGGGTTGGTCTTTACCAAAAGTATCAAGAAAGCACCCAGGTGCAGTCGGCAGTGCAACGGGATTCGCAAATGGTTCGGACCTATGCGGCTTACGCTGTATATCGAATCAATGAACGATATCAAGACTCAGAATTACTCCTAGATACCTTGACGCAATTGGCTGCGAATTCATCCTGGTCTAAGGCCCAAGGCATCCTACTGAATGCAAAAGGGCGTTATTATGATGTGCAGGGAAATATGGATCAGGCGCTCAAATTCTATCATCAGGCGGTAGACACCTTGCGAACTGCTGCGCCTGACTACAGCGATCTATCGACTTCCTTGGTAGGGGCAGGGTTTATTTTGCTGCATACGGGATACCACCAAGATGCACTGGAAACCATTCAAGAGGGCTATAAATACGCTAAACTGTCGGGGCACTTGAAAAATCAACTGGTGGCCCTGGATTTCTTTGGAGACTATTATTACTATAGTGCTTACCGCCAAGAGAAATTTGACTCGGCACTCTTCTACTATGTGCAGGCAGACTCTTTTATTGATAAATACAATTTTGACAGTTATTTCCGATCGGATAATGATCATGGCCTTGCCAATGTCTATTTGCGACTAGGGCAAAAGGAACGGTCTGAATTGTATTTTCGGGAATCCTTAGACGAAGCGGAGCGAAGTGGCAATTATGGAGTGATCTACGCTCTTTTCTTTGATAAAGCTGAAGTCCTGGATGAGCAAAAACGGCATGAGGAGTCGCTTCAATTGAAGTTGGAGGCCTATCAGTATGCAGTAGCTTCTGGATGGATAGAATTCGCTTCCAGGGCAGATTGGCAACTCTATTTTACCTATAAAGCCTTAGGGGACTACGAAAATGCGCTAAACTATTACGAGCAGTACATCGTGGCTCAGGATAGCATGAAAAAGCAACAGGCGAGCAATCGCTATGCCGCTTTGGAAGCACAATTGGAAAGCAAAGAAAAAGAGGAGGAAATTACACGTTTGCAGAACAAGAACCTCCAGCAAACCCGCGATTTCTTCATCTGGATCATTCTCCTTGCCGCACTCCTTTTGGGATTTATCACCATTCTGAATTGGAGATTACGGAAGAAGAACAAGGAGCTGGAGCAGAAAAATAAAGAGGTGCTTCTGGCTCAACTGAAAGGCCAAAATCTGGAACGCAAACGGATGGCAGTCGAGTTACACGACAATCTGAATACAAAAATTGCGGCGATCCGATGGCAGTTGGAGGCGGTTGGCCCTTCGGTGGGAGAAAAGGCTCAAGGCATCCTGGATAAGACCTTAGTGCTCGTAGATGATGTATACGAAGATGTGCGTTTGATTTCTCATAATTTAATGCCGGAAAAAGTGGAAGCGATCGGCTTGATAGCAGCACTGCAAAGTCTATTGACCCAACTCAAACAAAACAATAAAACAAGCTTTCAACTACTGGTCAATACTGGTCCGGACTTTGACTTTGGTTCTCTCAGCTATCATATTTACAATATCATCATGGAGATGATCAATAACATTTTGAAGCATGCAGATGCGGATAATGGTTGGATCAGCATTTCAGAAGATGGTGACAACATTCTATTGACAGTCAGTGATGATGGTTGTGGATTTGAGATTGGCCAGATGACCAATGGATATGGGATTCGGAATATTACTTCTCGCTTAGAAAACATCAATGGGAAATGGAATATTGAAAGTGCGCCTGGAAAGGGTACACAATTCTTTATCGAAATTCCCAAGTTAGACTAAGTAGATCAGGTCACAGCAGCATCTTTCGTTTCAGAAAGCTCCTCAGATGCTCCTATATTAGCCGTAGAACCACGCTTATTTGCAGTTGGTCTTCTATCTCCAGACTTGATGACTTTCTTAGCTACTTTTGTTAGAACTAGTTGAAACTTCTAACAAGAGAAAAGCATGTATAGAATAATCCTCTACCTCTCCCTCATTTTATTGTTAGCTCCTTCATTCCACCTTTCAGCACACCCCGGAATAGGAATCGTTATGGATAGTCAAGGAAATGTATTTTACACCGACCTTACTCATGTTTGGAAAATCGATCTAGAGGGGGAAATTACTATTGCAGTGGAGAATGTCCATACACATGAGCTCTTCATAGATCAGGAGGACAAGCTCTATGGCGAACACATCTGGTACGAAGGGGAGGCAACAGACAAATGGGGGTATTATACTTGGTGTTTGTCGAGTGATGGAAGTTTAGAAAAGGTGATTGAGGATACCGAAGGGTTCCCGACAGACAGTCGATTACGGAGAGATCAGGCAGGAGCCAGCTACTGGCCCGCCAAGAAAGGAGATCAGGAGTTCCTGAATAGGACTGAGACCTCCGGGCAGATAGTGAGACATTCCAGTCATGCATTTGACGATATCCGCTGGATTCATGTACCAGATAAAAGTGATAGGGTTTACGTCGTTGATCATTTGCAGCTTAAGCGAGTAGGGATTAATGGTGAAGTGAGCATCATTGCTGCTAATTTAAAGGACGGGAAGCCTCTATTTAGTTTTGTACGGGATCGCCACTATGTGATGGGGGTTTGGACAGATCTTCAGGATAACATCTACGTGTCATTGTTTGGAGGCAAAAAGATTAAGAAGTTTGGTCCAGATGGAACAGCTGAAACCATCTATCGATCAAAAGGTAATTGGTCTCCTTCCGGAGGGCTGGTGGCTTCAAATGGGGATCTCTGGGTGCTGGAGTTTTCGACTAGGAATGAAGCGCGAGTGACCCGGCTTGCCCCCGATGGTTCGGAAGTTCACTTTAGAAAAGAATAAGCAATTGAAAGTATTCATCCATATTCCACGACAAGCGTAGTAGCCGTCAGGCTAGCAAATATTAATGGAACATAGAACAGCGAAAGTACTCCTAGGAAAAGGCACCCAGTTTTTTATTGAAATACCTAAACTGGATTAGTCAGCTTTTCGACCTAATAAATAGAAGGAATACCCCACCTGAGCCTGGTGAAACCCTGTTCGCCAAAAACCTTGTTGCCAGTTATATGTGTAGCGGAAAAAGAGCCTACCACGGTTATTGGCTGTTTGTTCTAAAGTAGTTATGAACCGGATGGTGTTAAATTGCCGAGAGGCTCTGGTGGTGTTGATCAACTGGTCTTCAAAAAAAGTAGTATTGGCCACTTGTTCAAAACGATTATCTCTTAGATAAAACCAGTGATGCTGCCAACTCATAGAAAAACCATAGCGTTCATCGGCATAAATGCTCCAGATAATTTCAGATGAATGATCGAAAGTATTTACGCCAAAATTGTTGATACCTTCTTGATTGACTTGTACTGTACCATTGGAGGCTGTGCGGATAGAATCTTGAATGCCTGTACGACCATACCGAAACCCCCAGTTAGCAAAGAAGGTAGACTTAATGTTGGGAATATCAATTAAAAACAGATTGGCCGTCGCCCCTGCACTGAAATTTTCAAATCGCTTCAAATCCAAAGTGGATGCAAATTTAATGGGGGTGTATTGATTATTAACAAAGCGATCTTTGTTGTCTAGGGTCAAAAATTTGTTGTTTCTCTCTACCTTAGACAGAACAAGGGCAGGTTCAAAAAAGGCTAAAAAACCGAAATTCCATTCATCTTTCAATCCCCTAACAGCAAAAGGACGGAAAGGGCTCCGGCTTGTTCGTAAATTAATTCGTTTGCTGATTTCTGTTTGTATCAGTCCATTGGGTTCGGTCTCATCCAGGCCAACGAAATCACTGAATATTTTGGCCTCGAATAACTGGTAGGTGGCTTCTTTTTTTAATCCCAGACACAAACTTGATTGCTCGATTGCTTTCTTTTTTAGAACAACTTTTTGATTGGCAGGACTATAGTCTCTTCTTCCTACTTCATGCTCTTGGATATAAATGCTTAAAACATCCTCTAGCGAAGTTTGGTATTGGGTTCTTTCTCCTCCCCGGGTATAGAGTTTTTTCCCTTTAATGACATCAAAATCCAACTTTCTTGAAAAACCAATGGGCGAAGAATTTCCAAACTTCAAAGTCCGTGAAAAAGGGATAGCTTTTCCATCTTTCCCCATCTTAATATGCCCATATTTATCGGCATATTCTTTTACTTTTCCGATCATCAAGATATTTTCGATGAAGCCTTCATTGATCTCCATAACGATGCTATCTACCTTAAAAGCTTTGAACATCTGCCGATCTTCGAGTTCTGCTATTTGCCGTATTTTGGAAGCTCTTAGAGTCTCCAATCTATCAACATTAGTCTGTGCTCGACTGGCCCTAGCAGCCATACTATCTAACTCAGTATTCAGCAGGCTTATAATGTTATCGGATAAGGTGTCTACATTACTAGCAACGGATATCTTGGTGTAACTATACTTAAGCGTTTGTATTTCAGCACGGGAAACGAGGCTAGAAAAAATGTTGTTTTTGACCGACTGAAGTTGTATTTTGCTGAGAAGCTGATCCTGTACCAAATTCACAGAATCTATCTTTAGGACAAAGGGGCAAGCCAGATGAGGTTCGGCAAGGTGTAACTCATTCAAGCGTTCAATTATCTTCTCAAATATTTGAATGTTTCTATCAACTATAATCGAATCCGCCTCTTTAGCCACAAGATGTTCAAGGGCTTGTTTTTCTCTGACTAAGGCAGTATCAAAATAGGTTTTCCATTTCTTAATTTCTGCATTTACTTGTGTATGCCATTCTTTCCCAGTTTCTTCCTGGCAGTTAAGAGAAAAGATGAGGTCATTGAAATCTAGAAGTTTTGTTCTTATTGCCGAATGGGAATCCTTTTTTGCCCCGACTCTGTCATTGAGATTAATTTCGCTGTACATCTTATTGATGACTCCAATATTCCCAATATTTTTTTTAGTGATGGGATCGATTTCTACCCCTCTCAACTTTAAGATTTGACCATCACTTTCATAAGCCTTATTAAGCTCTTGCATAAGTCCTTTCCTACTAACCTCACTATCTTTAAGTGCCTTTAACCTTGTAGCGTCGTCCTTACTGGCCTTCAAATAAGCTTTTTCAGCATTGATTGTAGCTACATCCTGACCTAATTCATTTATTGCCACCTCATATTGGCCTTCTAAATCGTTTGCTCCTTTTCTTAAGAATTCAGTTTCCTTTTTCTTTTTAAATATTCTTCTCTTTAAATTAGCATTTAACTCAAGAAAGGTAAAGTTAGTGGAAATTGTATCTTCAATAGTTGGATCTTTTTTCACTAAAGCTTGTAAGGTATTCGTAGGTAATGCGTCCTTTAACTTTGTTTCTGTTAATTCTAAAAACTGATCCAAAGCGCCACTTTCTTGCAAGGCTTGCACTATTTTACGATCCTGCTTGTACATTTTCCAAAGCCGATTTATTCTATCTCGGAAAGGGTGGTCATTTACATCTCTTCTTAAAACCAAGAGACTATCGACATAGCAAATCGTGCCGGCAATGGGTTCGTTTCCTAATTCGTCAATTACAATGCTCCGGGCAATAAATAGATAAAAGAGCTTAATGGCTTCAGCTTCGATTTCCTTATAGGGAGCAGATTTTGTTGAGTCCACTTTGTTGGGGTCATAGCTGATATTTTGGGCCAATTTTGGGATTGGCTGCTGAGTGGAGGTAATAGTATTCTGGAATTTAGCATAACTACTGAAGAAATTTTTAATAAAAGACTCCTTCGTCATTGGCCTTAAGGTAAAGCTAATATTGCTTTCAGCATCGGGACCATTGGTAAATGAATACAACTTGAAAACATAAGTGTTACCCGTTGATGTGCCACTGATGAAATAATCAGATAGACCTAGAAGGTTGAAGGATCTCGAGTCTATGGTATTGGGTTGAGCGAACAGATCCCCCCCCTGTAGGATCACAAACAGGAAGAGAAAATATATCTTCGGCGTAGATATCTTGTGCATAACTGAAGGTTTGAGTGTTGCAGGTATCATTGTAATTGATATGCTTATTTCTTGCTAAGTTCTTTAAGGTTGTGAAAATTCTCGATCGTCCTCATCTGGTCGAGAGAATACCCGGTTATCTTCTTCCGATTGCGGAGATTCTTGATTGTTCTCATCTGGTCGAGAGAATACTCGATTATCTTCTTCGGCAGGTCGAGTTTGCGGAGGACGTCTATTGCTTCCCTCCACTATCTCGCCATTTTTCCAAGTGCCTAGTCCTTTGAAGTCCAAACCGCCATCTTCAGCCTTTTGTACGATAGCTATTCCGTTGGTGGGTAATCCTTCTGCCTTTTGAAGGTTACGTATTGCCTTAAAAGTACCCCCGCCGAATATTCCATCTGCTCCAGATTGACCTACATCTGCTCCTGACTTTGCTAGAAATTGTTGCAGGGCTGTGACCAGTTTCTTTTCACTGATATCCCTAGACCCAAATTGTAGTTTGGCCAAGGGCATGTTGTTTTGTGAAGTTGCTGCCCTTTTGGCATCGGCACCATCTAGTAGCATGTACCAGAAAGACTGCTGTTGGCTTCGTTTGTCGGCATTTTTTTGAAAAACATCAAAGGGACCAAATTTTGTGATTCTTTCTTTCCAATAGGCGGAGCGCCCCCAGCCAGCTATCACTTGGCAGCCTGCACTGAAGTACTGGCTTTTGCCTGAGTGGGTCTTTGTTTCTGCATTGCAAGAAGAAGCATGGATGTTATTACCTGGATCGGCAACTTCAATGCTGTCATCTGCTTCATCAAACCCGAAGCGGGTATTCAGGTTACTCCTGCGAATCGGCTGCTTCCCTTTCTTTAGCCCGAAGGCAGGGTAGTCTCCATTATGCAACTGGTGTTTGTATTCAAAAAAACCAGGCATTAACATATTGGCTATATTTTTCCTGCCTTGTTCATCGCTATGTTTCTGCAAATCGGTCAGGTAAGGGACGGTGCTCCCAGGAAAAATAGCAATCGTATTATTATGGGTATCCCATTGTCCGAGCGTGCAAGACAGCTTCCGAAACCTGCGTTCTTCCATTTCGGCCTCTTCAAATGATATCATTTCATGCCCTTCCTGGAAATCTTGACAAGTCCTCAGATCGGAGGGAAAAACATATCGCAAGCCAAAGAAGACCAAAGTATTTTCCGGGATTGGAAAACAATTGTTCCTTGCTAAACGCCTGATAAGATTGGAGGTCAAAGTAAACTGCTCCATTGATTTACCTTTTATCTAAATGATTAATGGCTTACTAGAGTGAAAATATTTGGGTGGTATCATTCCGATCACAAGAGAGGATAGCTTCTATGTCACCTGGTCTCCTTGCTTAAGGTCAATTTCTATTCAATGTCAGTCTAATGGAATCTATAGTAGAAGTTGTTGTAGATGGAATAAAAGTTACCTGCAGGCGCTCTTCCTGAATGCTGATTTCAGTATTGGTCTTATTCTTAAGATTTATGGAGGGTTGATCACTAGCAGATGAAGTCGACTTTCCGACAAACAATCCGGAAGCAGAAACCCTACCATTGATGTTGTAGTCCTGGATCTGGCTTCCACTTGCTCTTAGTTGTAGATCTCCTTTGTAATCAATAAATCCAGAGATAAATGGAATATTTAATGGAGTACTATCCGGCTGCATATAGTAAAATGCTTCCCCTAAATAAATACCGCTAAAAGGGTTCGTTTCTAGGATGTCCTGATCCAGAATAAAGACATCAACCATTTCTTTGGAAATATCTGTACCGAAACTATTGTTGAACAGCTTTGCTCCCGTTTTTTCAAAAGCAGCAAGGGATTGTCCGAGAGAATCTATATAGGAGACCTTTAAATTCTTTTCAAATCGGCCTGCGGAGTCAAAAATATTGATACCAAATTTGAGTCGATTAATGGGCTGATTCAACTCATTATTTATGACAAAGGAGTTAGATATATCATTGATGATTCCTCGCTGATCTGGGGTGACTTTTTGTATAATTTCAAATGCAACTAAACTAGGAAAGTCAATTTGTATTCTTGTTTCAGTAGGGGCATTCAGTTGGAAGTCATCCTTAAAAAAATCTGTGCAGCTGGAAAGAAGAAAGCAGCATATAAAGAATAGGAAGTAGGTCTTGGTCTGGGGCATAGGTGAACTAAGGTGTAGTGTTTATTGAATGAATCAAAGTTGATTCTTGAATATAAGAATAAAAACTTGATAATTAGAATACTCGCATTTTATTGCTCGGTACGGATATGGTAAAATTGGATTAAGCAACTATGTCAAACACTACACCCTTTTCAGACAAGAAATCAATGGAGGAAAGTTTATCTTTGACCATTATGTTGCTCTCATAAACCCTAGATGTGAATTTTTCGTTTCTTAGACAATTGTCCAGGTTATTTTACTGCTCATGTTGACAATATTGTATGCTATGGATAGGATAAATACTCCAAAGGATATTTTGATCTGGTTTTTTCTCTTATTAGGGACTACCATTCTCGCCGCTCAGGAGGTGCCTATCCTCAGCTTCACCACTGTGGAAAGTGGACAGGTCCAGATCCAGGTAAAATCCTCACCGGAACACTATTATGTGCTAAAGGTTAGGCAAAATCCGACAGGTGAATTTGAATGGGCTACTTCCCTGACTATGGGAGAAATTGGCACGACTTACCTTACTGAGCCATTGGAAAACTATCCACAAAGCCATTATCAAGTTTTGGAGTATCCGATTCAAGCGGCCTTTGACACAGATGGAGATGGTAGAGATGATATATCTGAATACCAGAACTTTCCTTTGGAAAGCCCCCTAAATGCAGCCGCACCAGTGGACTTGAATGATGGGCTCACCGTGATTGATGCCTTCAATACGTTCAACAGTTTGTCCAACCTGAAAGACTATATCCAATGGTCTGAATTTTTGAATGGAAGACGATTCACCAAGTTCATGATCGTGGACATGGATACGGCTCCTAAAGTTTACTTTATCAATGGCAATAAGCATGATTTACATGCTGAATTTGCCGCAGTCATCGGAGTAGATTATCCAAGTGCGCGTGTACAGGCTGGGCAGGTTATCTATCATCCTACCACTATAGCTAATAGTGGGACTTTAGGGACCTTCGCTTTCAATTATAGCAATGGCCATGGTCGGGACTTTGAGATTGTACAGAAGACCCATGAACTCTTGGCGATTAATATGCCGTTTTTGAAGAACAATTTATCTTATCTCATCACGGAACTCAGTGAGGATGAATATGAAAGAGATCAGCAGCGGTACGAAGCTTCTCGCATTCCCATTCTTCTGGAAGCAGACGCCTATGCTGAAATAGACTATTGGGGACTGCATCAGGCCGAGGGATTTGGTTTTTTCCGAGAGTTATCTTTGGAAGATATCCCGGGAACAAAAGATATCGTATTGTATAAGTCCCTACCCAATGCCTTGCCGAGAGTGGCGGGGATTATGACCTCTGTGATTCAAACCCCTTTGTCACATGTGAACTTAAGAGCCATTCAAGATGGGGTTCCGAATGCATACATCCGCGATCCGCTAGCCGTCGATTCTGTTGCCAAATTATTGAATAAGTACATTTATTACCGCGTAGAACAGGATAGATACTTTATACGAGAGGCTAGGCAGGCGGAAGTGAATAAATGGTTTGAAGGTATTCGACCGGAGGAGGTACAAAATCCGCCTTTAAACCTAGACTATACCTCCATTTTACCACTAGACGAGATAGGTTTTGACATGTTTGATGGCTTTGGAGCCAAATGCACAAATGTGGCTACCATGAGAACCTTTGGTTTTCCAGAAGGTACCATACCAAATGGCTTTGGCGTCCCTTTCTATTACTATCAGGAGTTTATGAAATACAATAACTTCTTTGAGGAGGTAGAGGACATGTTGAATAACCAAGGCTTCATGGAAGATCGCAATATCCGAGATGAGATGTTGAAGGATTTTCGGAAGAAGATTAAGGACGCGGATATGCCAAGTTGGATGTGGAATGAATTGGCGGCGATGCATGCCGGCTTTCCAGAAGGTACCTCCGTTCGCTGTAGATCAAGTACGAATAATGAAGATTTACCCGGCTTTAATGGGGCAGGTCTATATACCTCTAAGACGCAGCATCCGCACGAAGGGCATATCTCGAAGAGTATTAAACAGGTGTACGCCAGTCTTTGGAATTTGAGGGCCTTTGATGAAAGGGAGTTTTATCGAGTCAATCATTACACGGCCTCCATGGGGGTGCTTTGTCACCCAAATTTTTCAGATGAAAGAGCCAATGGAGTAGGGGTTAGCTTTGATCCTATTTACCAGACCGAGAACACCTTCTATTATCTGAATTCACAGATTGGCGAAGACCTGATCACTAATCCCACTGCTGCCTCGATTCCAGAGGAGATTTTGCTGGACAAGGAAGTCAGTCAAGAAACCGATCACATTATTGTACGGCGATCCAATTTGGTCCCCGAAAATGAGACAATCATGGATCGCCAATACCTAGATCAAATCCGGCAGTACTTGACAGTGATTCACGAGGAGTTTGGGGCGCTTTATGAGGCCTTAGATAATCCTTCCTTTGCCATGGAGATCGAATATAAGATCACAAGTACCGGTCAACTTAGCATTAAACAGGCCAGACCTTGGGTGTCTTATATTCAGGCTGAGGATTCGATTGTTACGATGAAACCGGAGCCAGCCTTTAAGATCTACCCTAATCCAACACAAGATTATATCATAGCAGAATGGAGTGAATATCCGGTCAGCCATATCAGGATTAGCACGCTACTGGGACAAGCGCTATTGGATGAGGCTGTTGTCTCCACCGACACCTCCAAGGTGCAGCTCTACATTCGAGATTTAGCGCCTGGTGTTTATGTCCTAACGGGTTTTGAGGCAGGCAGCAAAAAGCCTATCAGTAGGAAGTTTGTGAAGTACTGATTTAGTCCCACTTCCTGAATCAGTAGCTGACCCTAGCATCTAGCAGAAGAAAAAAAGGAGACTTCTTAATCTACCGACCTAAAGCCGCTTTAATGGTCAGGCCATGACTTTGTACCGCTCAAATTACTAGTGATTTCCTGAAAATCAGTCCTTACCGAATAGGCTACGCTAAGCTCAACTACGTCGATCGTCTATTGTCGGTGTCTTAAAAGTTTATAAAAGTAGATAAATAGGGGATTTTAGAATTTTAGTCTGTAGTTTTACTTGAGCAAAAACAAAAGCGAGACTTTAAGCAAGTAGAAGTAAAGTTAAAAACGAAAAACCGTTCAATATGCTAAATCCAGAGTCACAGCCATCGCTGTGGGGCAGTCGATGTTTTGCCATTGACTCAAGAAGAAAAAGGAACCTATCTCGTCTTCATCTATTCCTACCCAGTCTACTTTCCTTATTCAGCTTTATCCTATTACCGAGCTGTGCCCCAAGCACTGATATGGATACGGCCGAGGCTAGTGCTAAGCCGAAGGCCCAATACTCCACCGGAGAAATGGTGATTCAACATGGGATGCAATTGTTCAATCTGCATTGTGCTAGCTGTCATAATTTTTCCGAGAACGGTATAGGTCCAAATCTAAGTGGAGTGACTTCTGAGGTAGACAAGGATTGGTTGATTGCTTTCATCAAGAATCCACCAGAATTGATAGACAAGGGGGATCCTAGAGCACAAGAACTTTTTGCTAAGTATAAGCAATATATGCCTCCCTTCTCCATGCTCTCTGATGAAGACTTGGAGGATATTCTAGGTTTCATACATAAGTTTTCGATGGGGGAGAAGCGCAACAAGAATAATAGACCTGGAGGATTGATCAATCCAGTGGCTGAAAAGATACCTTCTTCGGGACTTAGCTTGCAATTGGAAGAATACCTGACTGTACCTCCTAGTTCAGAGGTGACTCCCGTTTCTCGAATCAATCAGATGGAACCCATTCCGGGTGGGCGAGTCTTTCTCCATGATTTGCGCGGCAAACTGTTTGAGGTGAAAAAAGATAAATCTTTATCCGTTTATCTGGATGCTGCCAAGAGCTTACCTCAGTTTATCGACAACCCGGGCAAAGGATCTGGATTAGCCAGTTGGGCCTTCCATCCTGACTTTGAGCGAAATGGCTTGTTGTATACCACGCATAGTGAAGGGCCTGGCAGTGCCCAGGCTGATTATTCTTTGCCAGATTCTATTGAGGCGACTTTGCAGTTTGTGCTATTGGAATGGAAAGCAGAGGATCCTGCTAGCTCTACTTTTTCCGGTACTAAAAGAGAGGTATTGAGGGTGGATATGGCCTCTGGCGCACATACCTTTCAGGAAATCAACTTCAACCCACTAGCTGAAACGGGAAGCTCTGATTATGGTATGTTATATCTTGGGATAGGTGATGGCAGTTTAGCGCTGAAGGGGTATCCTTATTTATGCGATAATAATGAGCATATCTGGGGAGCGGTTATTCGGATCGATCCCCTAGGTACGAATGGCCAGAATGGGCAGTATGGGATCCCAAAGGACAATCCTTTTGTGGATGAGCCAAAGGCGTTGCCGGAAGTTTGGGCCTACGGATTTCGTAACCCACATCGCATTAGCTGGGATGAAACAGGTTCTGGCAAGATGCTCATAACCAATATTGGTCAGCATAGTGTGGAGGAAGTGAATTTGGGGCAAGCCGGCGCAAATTATGGTTGGCCACATAGAGAGGGTACTTTCTTGTTTGATGTGAATGCTAATCCAGAGTTGGTCTATCCAATTGAGGAAGACGAAGGGAAGTTTACGGATCCGGTTATCCAGTACGATCACGATGAAGGCAGTGCCGTATCTGGTGGCTATGTCTATCATGGCGAGCGGATAGCAGAATTGAAAGGCAAGTACATTTTTGGGGATATTTCCTTGGGGACGCTTTTCTACACCGATATCAAAGATGTGACTGCTGGTGAGCAAGCGCCCGTTTATCGATTAGATGTTTCCTTCGATGGAGCCGTAACGGATTTGGTCACTGTTACTGGTAGCAAACGGGTCGAATTGCGAATCGGAGTGGATCAGGAAGGTGAGTTGTTTATCCTCACAAAATGCAATGGTAAGATTTATCAGGTAGCAGGGGTTGAGAAGGTAGCGCTATAAAGCAATTTATGAGTCTTATTCAGCTGATTGTAATTTTTCAGTTCGAAGGGGGAGGACGATTCTAAACAAAGCCCCTCCTTCGAGCTGATTAAGGCCGGTGAGTGTGCCTCCATGTAGACGTACAATTTGTCGGGCGATGTTCAGGCCAATGCCAGATCCCTCCTCCTTATTCGTGAAGAAGGGGACAAAGATGTCTTCCAGATTCTCACTGGGTAAGCCTGGACCATTATCTGAAATCTCCCATACCAGATGTTGATCTTCAGTAAGTTTAAGAAGAAAAGTGATACACCCTTCCTTAGCTTCACTTAGTGCTTCTCTAGCATTCTTGATCAAGTTCAATAAGGCCTGGATGAAAAGTCCTTCATCTACCCATAGTTTCACTTCTGGTATTGGTTGATGAATTCGGAGTTGAATCCCACTTTCGATCAGCTGATGACGCACAAGAATGCTTAGTTTATCGATCAGCGATTGGTGACTAGTGGCTTTCAAAACGGGTGTTGGAATCTTCATCAACTTTCGATACCTGGCTATAAAACTGGAAAGACTCTCCCCTCGTTCCGTGATGATGTTCAGAGCTTCCTGAATAAAGTGGCTATGATCGTTGCTGGGCAGCTGATTTACATGCTGCTGCATTCCCTTGGATAGGGATAGTACGGGCCCAACCGTATTGGCAATTTCATGTGTGATGACCCGAATCAGTCGAATCCAAGCATCCAATTCTTTTTTATCTAACTCATTGCGAATGTCCTGCAAAGTGACTAATCGATAGGAATTACCTAAGCTAACAATATGCGAGCAACTGACCATCAGTTGAACCAATTGGTCTTTCACCTTTACCGCCAAAAGTTGTTTTTCACCGGATGAGATGTGTTTGATGTTTTGGTGTAATTGAAGGTCCACATCCGCTAGTTGATCCAAGTGCCGCAGGTGTTGTCGTCCCATGAGTTCCAGTGCACGTTGATTAATCGTTGGGATCTGTCCCTGTTCATCTATGGCCAGAATACCCGTACCTGCATGATCGAGTAGGGTGTGATAATACTGCTCTTGCGCTCCATGCTTAAGTTTGATGTCTTGCAGAATTTGATTCACCCTATTTAACTGTGTATGTAGTAGGCGTTGAGATTGATCCTTGACTTCAATCGGGAAGCGAATAGCAGTGTCTTCTTGTTCTATGGAGGTTAGAAAAAGTGCCAACTGTTTATTTCTTCGGTTGAGGTAGTAGGAAAAACCGAATACTTGCAATAGGATTAGAGATAAGGGAAAACTCAATAAGCCCCAGTTCTGATAAGTATAGTAAGTCCAAGCGGCAAAAAGAGATAGACATCCCATAAGGATGGCATTACCCAAAATGATTCCAAATAACTGACGATTGAACATAATGTTAGAGACTGTGGTTAAGGAGTTCTCGGTGTAAACTTTACAAGCTATACTTCTTGATCTTATTATAGAGGGTTTGCCGAGAGATTCCCAGTTGTTCCGCTGCTGCACTCAGGTTTCCTTGATGTTGTTCTATGGCTTTACGGATCATTTGCCGCTCCATTTCTTCAATGGTAAAAGCAACCTCTTCTTCTTCCAGTAGACTTGTCTCCTGAAAGTTCAAAGCATTGGGCTGCAGCGTCTTAGTATCACTCATTATCAATGCTCTTTCGATTACATTTCTGAGTTCCCGGACATTCCCAGGCCATCGGTACAGCTGCATGGCGCGTTTGCTCTCAGCGCTAAGGTAAAGCCCAGGCTTACTATATTTTTTGCCGAACTGTTCCAGGTAATGAGCCGCATAAAGAAATAGATCATCTCCGCGTTCTCTTAAAGGGGGAAGTTCTAATTGTACGGTGTTTATTCGATACAATAAATCTTCCCGAAAAGTCCCTTTTTTGAGTAGTGTATTGGGATGTCTATTGGTCGCTGTAATCAGCCGAATATCGATGGATTTAGCCTTCGAGGCTCCGAGGCGGGTGATCGATCGATTTTCCAGCGCCACTAGCAGTTTAGCTTGTAGGGTTGGAGAAAGATTACTGATCTCATCTAAGAATAAGGTTCCACCGTCAGCCTGCTCAAACTTGCCAACTCGCTCCTTCACCGCTCCGGTGAAGGCATGCTTCGTGTGACCAAACAGTTCGCTTTCAAATAAGGATTCGGCGATGGCGCCAAGATCAACACTTATGAACGGGCGATTCCTTCTTTTGGATTCTCGATGAATCTCTCTGGCTATCATGGACTTACCGGTTCCATGCTCCCCTGTTAGTAAGATATTGGCATCTGTGTTCGCTACTTTTGCCACCACCTCTACAACTTGCTGCATAGCCGGGGATTTTCCCAACACCATTTTTTCAGTCGAGAAGCCTGCATCCTCTTCCCCTAAATTGCCTTTGGCTTTTCGGCGAGAATTTGTGACTTGCACGGCAGAGTGCAAACTAGCGTAGAGCCGATCATTATCCCAGGGCTTCTGCAAAAAATCAATGGCTCCGATCTTCATACCCTGAACGGCTAACTCGATCTCACCATAGGCTGTCATTAGTACAATGCCGACATCGGGGTCAGTTTCCCGGATCCTCTTCAGCCAGTACAATCCTTCATTTCCGGAGCGAGCGCCGGGTCTGAAATTCATATCCAATAGCACTGCATCGTAGGTCCGTTCAGCCAGTAATTCCGGGATTCGTTCAGGATGGGTACAGATACTCACGGACTGATAGCGCTCTCCCAATAAGAGTTGCAATGCCCTAACTGTGGCACGATCATCATCGATTAATAACAAGTGATTCTTCTTGATAGCCATCCGACTCTGGTTACCACGGTAAGATAAAGTTAATCTGAAAGTGAGTGTCAAAAAATTAGACACTGATCTGTCCAAGATTTTGACGAAATTTCGGAGATCTGATAAATTTGAAATTGTAAAATTGCAAATAAAGTGTTTGATTGTATATATCCAATATCTTGTAAGTTTATTTTTAATTAATTGATTATAAGTGTTTTGTGTGAATTGATAGGGAGTTGAAGTTTTCAATTATCGAGAAGATATAGCGTTGAAGGTTGGGACTGGCATTGGCTTTGGATAGTAAGGATAGGATTGCTTTGGAAAACATGTCCTTCACCTTAAATCAGGATCAAATGTTCAAATTTTATTTCCGAGAAGCCTTTAGAAACATCATTGCTGCCCGCCCGCACTCTTTTTTGAATATCCTGGGGCTCACCTTGGGTTTGAGTTGCTCTTTGTTCCTCTTCAAGTACGGGCAATTTGAGTGGACCACGGACCGGTTCCACGAAGGTATAGATGAGCTTTACTTAGCTACTATTAAGGGTACGCCCTTAAGCCAGCCGCAAGTCATAACCCCTTCCTTGTTCTTCAACGTAGATTATAGCACATTTCCTGAGATTCGGCAACACAGCAGAATCATCCAGTTTAACAATGAGAAAATAGAACATCAACAAGAAGCCCTTGCCGCCAATGTACTAGTCGTAGATAGCACTTTCCTGGAAGTTTTTAAGGTATCGCTGATCTCCGGTGATGCTTTCAAGGTTCTGCACAACCCGCAAAACATACTGCTCAAACCTACCTTAGCTCAAAAGCTCTTTGGTGAGCAGGATCCAATGGGAAAGGAAATCCAGTTTAGAGGAGAAAGCTTTCAGGTGGCAGGCTTACTAGCTGATTGGCCAAAAAACAGCAGTTTGGATTTTGAAGTACTGGTTCCATATCATTCCAAGTCAAATTGGAGCAGAATTGGCCTTGAATTTATCCTGCTCAACAAGGGAGCCAATATCGAAGCATTAAATGCCACCTTGGAGCACGCAGGTAGAGATCACCCGCAGTTCCCCGAGAGCAGTATCAAATATGTTCCCTTTGCCGATTTGTATTTCAATACCTCGATCATGTCAGCTGATATTTTGAAAAAAGGAAATTTGAGAAACGTCTATATACTGCTGCTAGCTGCAAGCTTGATCCTAGGTATTTCTTTATTTAACTACGTAAATATCTTCCTTGCTTTGCTGATCCGTCAGTCTAAAGTATTTGGGGTGAAGAAGGTGTTTGGCGCGGCACGTAGAGAGATTAGTATAGAAATCTTGTTACAGAATTTCATAAGCAGTGCTTTAGCCGTTTGGCTAGCCGGCATCTTGATTCTGTATTTCACACCCTGGTTGCAAAGTTTTACGAATAAACCCATTGCGCTTCATTTTCCGGAAGATCTGGGGCTTGCACTCCTGTTAATTTTACTCCTTACGTTTGTTCTATCCGTGTATCCCATACTCCGAATTCCAAAACTTACCTCTATCACTTTGCTGCAAGGAAAGTTCAGCGGTTTAAAGCGTACCGATTTTCGCAAATGGGTAATTGGCATCCAATTCGGGATCTCAATCATACTGCTCATTGCAGCCTTATCCTTCCATCGGCAAACGAAGTTTATGTTGAATCGAGATTTAGGAATTGAACGTCAACATATCATTAGAGCTGGATTTGATTTTCAAGAAGAGGTAAACAATATACCCTTTCCGGACACTCAAGAAGAAGAGGATTGGAGGGATTACCAAGCCAAACGAGAGAAAGCCCAAGCTAAAGCCGATATCGTGGTAAGTCGGGTGGTGAATGAGATTGAAGCCAATCCCCATCTGACAAAGCTATCCTTTGGCGATACACCGCTCAATACGTATGAAATGCCGTGGAAGAATATGGATGGAGGCGAATATCAAACGGTTCATGGCATGTCGATAACTCCTAATATCAAAGACCTATTTGGTTTTGAAGTACTACATGGTCGTTTTTTTGATGTAGAGAAAGATCGGAGTAGAGAAGAGAAGGTGGTTATCAACGAACGTGCCATGCATTACTTCGGATTTAAAGACCTTACAGAGGCGAGATTAGCGAATTCCTATTGGGGAGCAGAGAGATCTCCGTTCCGAGTCATTGGCGTGATTAAAGACTTTTATTTCCAACACCTTTCTCATCCTATGGCACCTTTAGTGATGTATTATCACGACGATCGAGAGGACTCTGGCTATATGATGCAGGTAGCTGAAGGTGAGGATGAAGAAGCCTTAGCCTTCTTGCAGGAGCTACATAAGGAAGCAAATCCCGGGGAGAATTTTTCCTATCGTTATTTTGAAGAAGAGGTGAAGGAAATGTATCAGGAAGATCAGCGTATAGCCTCAATTTATTCCTTGTTTACTTTTGTGGGTTTGATCATTTCAGCACTAGGGCTTTTTAGCATTTCCCTTTTTGAGGTACAACAGCGCTTTAAGGAAATTGGTATAAGAAAGGTGAATGGAGCTTCCACAGTACAGATCATGTTTCTTCTGCTAAAACGTTTTATGAGAATTATAGTGGTGGCCTTTCTATTGGCCTGTCCAATTGCTTGGTGGGGGATAAACAGTTACCTAGATAATTACGCCTATCGAGTTCCTGAAAACGGACTAGCCTATCTGATGGCTGGCTTGGCAGCTTTCTTAATTGCCGGGATCACGCTAGGCGGGCAAACGTATCAAACGGCCTCTGCTTCCCCTGTTGCCTCTTTGCGGCGTGAGGAGTAGGCGAGAAGTAAGTCATTGATACAGTAGCTCCAACAGATTGCCTCCGGGACTACTTTTTCTCCTTAATCATGGATTTAAAGTTCTCAGCGAACTGGATCATTTTGGCATATTCCTTAATCTGAGCCAACTGGAAGTTGTTGCTAAAGATTAAAATGGCTTCCCCGTTGCTTTCCAAGTGGTGTAGGCCACTGATTTCGATCAGCACTTTGAGCCTGTCCGTAAGGAATTTATCCATAGCCTCTACATCTTCAACCTTGACTATATAGTCCTTCGGGAAATTGTTGTAGAGGGTAAAATCAATGTCCTTATGCTCAGATAAATGCAATACACGTTCTAGGAAGTCTTTCTTTTCGATGGTGAATTTCGGAATTGGGAACGGGAGTTTGAGCAAGCCCACCGTGGTGTCGTACTCTTCTGGCAGGATATCTGATCCTTCTTCAAAGGTGACATCGATTAACTCCAAATGCATGTCCTTATCCATATCTGAGATACAATTGGATTCAGCCTCAATAGGACGCGTTTTGAAGAAATAGAAGGATTGGAAGTATTCCAAATCTTCTACCGGTTCAGTTTGGAAATTCCAACCGTAACTATCGGCCATTTCCTTCAGCTTACTTTGTCTTCTAGTCAGAGGTTCTACTGGATCGACCTGGATCTTGGTAGCTAGTTTATGATTGGTGGAAGAAATATGACTATCTAAACCAGTTATCTGCACCTTTCCTCCCGTATTTTGCTGATGGATCTTCTGGAAATCATGGAGATCTTCCATCACGGTGAAGCCAACCAAGCGTGTTTCCGATAAATCTATGGTAGCATTGGCTCCGTTAGGAATTTGGGCCACGAGCTTATTGATATTTAGGATGCCCAAGAAATTAGCTATCCCTCGGATCTTGAGTTCATAACTACCATCTGGCTTCATCAGTAAATTGGAGCCGGGCCTGAAGACCATTCTGAAAAATCTGGGAATCGAGACCTTGGCGAGTAGCAAATGGCTGATTAAAACCAATAGCAATCCTCCAAAAAGTCCAATCAAAAGATTGGTGTACAGTGTCAAAACCATCGTTCCCACAAAGAAGATAAGTTGTTCTACTCCATGGCTATATACTTGTTTGAAGACGGTAGGGGAGGCTAATTTAAATCCTGTATACACCAGCAAGATGGCAAAAGCACAGAGTGGTACCTGTTGCATGATGGGACTGAGCACTACGATAAAAATCAGAAGCAATAGCCCTTGGTACATGTTGGACCACTTAGTTTTGGCGCCATTGTGAACATTGACTGTACTTCTAATAATCACAGCAATGATCGGTAAACCACCAAGGAATCCCGCTACCATGGTACTCAGGCCAATCCCCGTCAAATCCTTGTTGAGATCGGTCTTCCTTTTGTAAGGATCAATCTTATCGATGGCCTTAGCAATGGCTAGGGACTCAATACTGGTAATCATTAAAATGGAAAATACTGTGGTCCAAAACTCAATCGTATGAATCTTACCAAAGTTGGGGTACATAATCGACTCCAGTATGCTATCCGGAATATCCAAAAGTAACGCTGGTCCCACCTCAAAGGGGTGACCAAAGAAGGACATATCGTGCTTTTCAAAGAAATTAAAGAAATAGGCGAACGGGATCGATAGTGCGATGACCCACATTGGCGTAGGGAGTAAATGGAAAAACTTATAGCTGATTTTTGAGTGAAAAAGCAATAAGAGTAGGCCCACACCTGATATGATAACTACAAAAGGATTAGCATGGGGTAAAAACTTAACGGCATCAATTAAGTTTTCCACTATGCTATGACTCTCGGAATGAGTGCCCAAGGAGACATGGATTTGCTTAGCAAATATGATGATACCAATGGCTGCCAGTAGGCCATGAATGACCGAAGAATGGAAGATATCGGCAAAGCGTCCTAGCTTCAACAAACCCAGAACCACCTGAATAGCCCCAGAAACCACTACGGCTGCTAAAACATAGTTGAAGGTTTGTCCGGAGCCATCTTCCATGATGGCAATTCCACCCAGAATTACAGCAATGACGCCCTTTGCCGGACCATTCACGGCGATATGTCCTCCTCGGTAGAGCGTGGTCACAAATCCTCCCACGACTGCCGAGATAATCCCCGCCATCGGTGGGGCTCCTGCTGCTAATGCTATACCTAGAGAAAGCGGTAAGGCTATCAGTGCAACACTTACTGCTGCTATTAAATCGCTCTGCCAATTTTCAATTAACCCTTGAAAACCTTTTTTGGGTGTAATTTCCATCTACTTGTATGCCACAATGTTAAACAAAATAAAAACTGGTTCGGTGCACTCCCATCGAACCAGTTGCGTGAGTCAAAATAGTAAATATTCCCAATTTATCAGAATAGCTCTGATTTTTAAGGGCTTAGCAGATCGGTTTATTGAGCTTAGGAGCTACAGGAAAGCATAGAACAACCCACCTTGTGGCGCGCCCATTCCGGACGCTTAGCAAACCATTTTCCCTGAGTACTTTGTTCCGCATAAGGCTGCTTTAGCAATTCGTGCAGTTCTTTCACAAGCGTGTAATCGCCTTGATCAGCAGCGTCGATGGCGAGCTGAGCCATATAGTTACGCAGCACATATTTGGGATTCACTTGATTCATGCTTTCTTTCCGTTCGGGGTCTGTGTTTGGTTCTTGCTGTAGTATTCTATGATATTGATTAAACCAGCTTTGCCATTTTTCGTAAACAGATTCCTTTACCTCCTCTTTTTTGTAAAAGGCCTCCTCTATTAGATCAAACCAATTGTTGGCAGATTCCTCCTCATCTCTTTTGAAATCAGCCAAATTTCTGAAGAAAATGGTCATATCGGTTTCTGTCAGCTGGAGATTTGTTTCTAAACTTTGGACAAGATCTTGGAAGGCAGCAGGAGTTCCAGTCAATCCCAGTTTTTGTCCCATCATTTCCAGGTACGCCCTTCGGTAGTTTTTCTGAAAAGCCTGCAATACCTCATTGAATGGTTCTACATCTTCTACCAAGGGATAGATGGCATTTCCAAGTTGCATAAGATTCCAGGCAGCCACTCCGGCTTGTTGGCCGAAACGATAACGTCTAGATTGTCGATCAGTCGTATTTGGAGTCCAGTCTGGATCATAGCCTTCCAGCCAGCCATATGGGCCATAGTCTATAGTCAGACCAAGGATAGACATATTATCGGTATTCATGACCCCATGAACGAAGCCCACACGCTGCCAATGTACGATCATTTCTAAGGTCTGTTGGGCCACTTTTCGGTAGAATTCGATATACGCTTGTTTGCCCTCGGCTTGGATTGACGGAAAATGGTGTTTAATCGTAAAGTCCGTCAATTTTCTGAGATTTTCGATATCTCCTCTACTGGTGAAAATCTGGAAATTTCCGAAACGGATAAAACTAGGTGATACTCGGCACACGACAGCCCCTTTTTCATAGGCAGCATTGCCGTCATACATAATATCTCGGAGGACCTGATCCCCTGTCAGGATGAGGGAAAGGGAGCGTGTCGTCGGAACGCCTAAGTGATGCATCGCCTCACTGCATAAATGTTCCCGAATGGACGACCTTAGAACAGCCAAACCGTCAGCTCTTCTAGAATAGGGCGTTTCCCCGGCTCCTTTCAATTGCAAAGCCCAACTTTTACCGACATGTTCTACTTCTGCTAAGTTGATCGCACGGCCATCGCCGAGCTGACCCGCCCAGTTTCCGAATTGGTGCCCTCCATAACACATGGCGTAAGGGGCTGTGTTTTCGAGGACCGAGCTGCCAGAAAATATGGATAAGAATGCTGGAGAATGGATGTCCTCCTTATTCAATCCCAGCTGACCCGCCATTTCCGCTGCGACGTGTATGAGCTTTGGAGCGGAGGGAATCCTTGGGGTAACATAGGAAAAGCAGGCCTCGAAAACTTGCCTACGACTATTAGATCGGTTGGGGTCGGCAGGTAATTCCTGATTGAATCTGTCTTTGATGTTAAGCTTCACGGTTTTGTCCTTTAAGTGCCAGATGAGAAGTGGTATCACGCACCATTGTATAACAATAATACGGAGCTACAGGTTTTATCGGGCGATTCCTTCCTCAAAATACTACGATCGGAGCAAGATCAACCGGAGATTAAGCGCCCTGTTAGGCCTAGATTTGACAAGAACTACCCCTCCCTGACAACCGGTTGACCAAAGTCCGATTTGTTGTTAGGCAGTCAAACTTATGTTTAAAAGCGAATAATATATCTCCTTCTATTTTATATGTTTGTTTGCTAACATTTTCATAATCCTAAATCAAAGCTAGCCATGAAGGAACCGAAAGCTAGAAAACGAAGACAATTTTTAAAAAACATGAGTTTGGCTACTCTTGCCCTAGGTATGGGTTCTAATGCTTCCGCACGGGATAGTGACAAAGCGGAAAAAACGGAGTTCAATTGCAAGGAAACCACCTTAGACTATTATGGAGAAGGGCCATTCTACACGGATAATCCCCCTACCATTGTGGATGGACAATTGGCTGGAGCAGCAGAGGAAGGAGAGCGCATGATCATCAGTGGAAGAGTTTTCAACTTGGACTGCTCACAAGTAATTCCCAATGCCCTCGTGGATGTTTGGCATGCTGATCATCAGGGAGCCTATGATAATGAAGGTTTTAGACTACGAGGACAAATCCTAACAAATGATCAAGGCTTTTATCTTTTTGAGACCATCAAACCAGGAAAATACAAGAACGGAAATCGCTTTCGTCCCTCCCATATCCATTACAAGATCACACCACCAGGCTTCCCCACCTTAATCACACAGCTTTACTTTGATGAAGATGAGGATCTGGCATCGGATCCAGCCTCTTCGATCACTGAAGGTGAATTTGACGCTACCGCTAGGATCATCCCCTTAGGGGTCAATTCAGAAGGAAAACTAGAGGGGACCTTTGATATCATGATTACGGGAGAAGGGGTTACTGGCCTCAATGACCTGCACATCAATAAAGGTATGTTGTATGAGATCTCACCCAACCCCTTCCGCAATCAATTATTGATTAAATATGGGGTATTTAGAAGGGCTCGGGTTAGCCTGTTAGTATATAGTTTGAGCGGCCATTTAGTGGCCACGCTGGAGGAGCGGACCTTATCCCCCGAAAAATACGAGGCCATATGGGAGCCATCGGCTGGCCTTCCTGCTGGACACTACTTTATCGCTCTTAAAATCAATGACTTGCAAGTACATTATCAGAAGGTGATCCGAACCGGATACTGAGGATAAGAATGGCAAAACATCCGAAGAGCGTTTTTGTAGCAGATGCAAGCCCTTCGGATGTTTACCATTGGCCAAGGCTAGAGATACTTTTGTAGATTGGCTTTAAAGAAGACACCACTATCTTCCGCACTTTTCATTGGGCTGTGCGCATAATTACCTCCTTGCTCTAGGTAGTAATACTCTAGCCCTGATTCTGCCGGGTCAGGCATGATTTCTTCATAGTTAATGGATCCGTTTCCTAGTTCCGTGTAATCCCTAGTGACCTTATCCATATCTTTAATGTGCCACATGACAAATCTTCCAGGTTGTTTAGCTATCCACTCCTTTGGAGTCAGCTTTGAGGAATGCATCACCCAGTACATGTCGATCTGTAATTTTACCAAATCGGGGTCTGTTTCCTGCATAATAACATCATAGCCTATGCCTTCATCGTGTTCATCAAACTCGAAGCCATGATTGTGATAGGCGAAACCTAGTCCTGCCGCCTTTATCTGTTCTCCGATGAGATTAAGTTTTCCAGTCATCAACTTGAACGTCTCCATGTTCCTTTGTTCTGGAGCGATCCAGGGCCAAGTTATATACGGCGATTTCAAGGCTTTAGCCCCTTTAATGCACTGATCTACAAAGCGTTTTAGTTCATCCTCTGATTGAGACAGGTAAGAGGCAAAGCCGTAGTGACCGCTAGTGACACTAAGTTCTAGGTCATCGAGTTGCTTTTTAAATTCGTTAGCATCTATGCCATAATAGGTTACTTTCTTATCATCAAAACCGTAAATTTCAAAGTCTTGATAGCCCATCGCTTTCAGCGCCTTCAGGGTATTGATGGGGTCATCATTCATTTCCTGGTTGACACTGAAGAGTTGATACCCCATTTTAAATTTATGTGATTCCGTTCTGGAACAAGCTTGCAACGGAAGAATGGATGCTGCACCCAGAATGCCCATTTTTGTGTTGAAACTCCTGCGATTCATGTCTTAATGTTATATTGTCTGTCGTGAATGATCCTCAATATTAAGCTTTTCATCAATAAGAAGCAGCAAAACCTTTTTAATGTATGATCATTATTAATAGAAGTATTAATATCGATTAGGAAAAACTACTGAAAGATGTCTGAAATACGTTTGGCTTCTACGATCATGCTAGCAAGAGAAAAGGAGGGGATGCTTGAGGTCTTGTTGGTACGACGTAATAAGTCATTAAATTTTGCGGGAGGAGCCTGGGTCTTCCCAGGAGGAAAGATCGATGAAATAGAGATTCACGAAAGTGAGAGTGAACTAGAGGCGGCCAAACGAGCCGCTGTGCGTGAGACCAAGGAAGAAGCCAATTTGGTGATAGATCCCGAACGACTTATTTTTTTCCGACACTGGACTACTCCTGCTGGCTCCCCTCGACGCTTTGCAACCTATTTCTTCTTTGCTGATATACACCCAGACGGGACGCAAGTCATCATTGACGATCAAGAAATCGTAGAACATGCCTGGCTAAGTCCAAATAAAGCACTAGAGCAACTCGCCAGGCAGGAAAAAGCGATGCTACCACCTACGATATTATGTCTAAGGGTGATTAGCAATTGCAGCACCGTTTTGGAGGCCCGGAGATTGTTAGCTCAAAAAGAGCCTATCTATGTACTTCCGGTCGTGCATTATACGGCTGGCCAGGTGATTTGCCTTTATCGAGGCGACGTCGGCTACGATTCAGGAGATTCCTCCCTTGAAGGGGCTCGACATCGCCTCGTCATCGATATGGCTCAGGCCACTTATCGTTTTGAGTTTAGCAATTGTGATGGCTATTTGCCCGTCGATGGCGGGGCACATCTCTGGTAAACTTCTTTTAAGCGGATTGCATCCGTTTACTCAAGAAAAGGAATAGCGCTCCACAGGCTAACCACGCAGGCAGTGTCAAGAATGAAAGGAAAATCCCCTGACTAAGCGATAGACTATAGAAAATTCCTACACTGAGCAACCAAGCTATTAAGACGGTCCGTTGAACGAGATTCCTGCTATTTCCGCGTAATTTTTAGCAATGCCCACCTTTTCGGCAAAGAAATGCTCAAAGACAATGATGGCTCCCACCGGTGCAAGGATAAAGCCATAAACCGCCACGAAATCTAACAGCTTCATTGCAAAAGCAGGAAATAGTCCGGCTATGGTAGCCAAGGTGCCGGCTAAAAGCGTGGTCCAGAAAGTAGCATTTTTGTATGGGTTCTTTTGTGGGAGAATGGCTTGAAATGCTAAGCCTGCCCTGTAGATGGTCGGATTGGCCGTGGTCCAGCCGGCAATGATCACAGCAATGATGCCAAAGATACCTATGGCATTGTAGGCCAATGGACCTGGAGCAACTGGAGGAGCATTTCCCGCACTTAGGAAGGCCTGGGCTTCCGGACTCTGTAGATATACTGCATACAATAGGGCTGCTGCGATCCAGGCCATGTAGTGCCCAACATACATTCCCGCTGCCGTGGTCCAGCCTACAGATGGTTTGTCCGCATATCTTAGTACACTTAGGTCAGACATACCGATGTGCATGGCTGCATTGCAGAACCAAGACCATATCACGACGTGCCAGAAGGTATATTTAATTTGACCTGGGAAAGGCTCACTTCCATTTCCCCAAAGCGCCCAAAAATCACTAAAGCTATTCACACCCAATTGCCCTAAGGCTACGATCCCAGCCACCAGGAAGGCTAGAACAATGAAGGGAGCCATCCAGTTGGCAGCCTTGGCTACTGCATTGTAGCCCCGTGCTGCGACAATTGAAATAACGGCTCCAACGGCCAGGACGATCACTACAAAGAGCGGGCTATTGGGCAAGGTGTCCGATAACTTTGGCATTTCCATGTCAAAGGGTACTCCAACTGCCGTGGCAGAAACCGTGATCATGGCACCAGCTAAAAAGCAGAAAAGAATTCCGTTGGCTAGGTTGTAAAATACCACGAGATTCTTTCCACAAATTTTTTCCAATTGGTAATACAGCGTTAATCGATTTTTTACCGCAATTTCGGTGGTGAGAAAACGCCAGGATAATACGGCAAGCAAATTACCGACCAAGAGGCCCACTATAAGATCGAAGGCACTGACCCCCGTGGTCAGAAAGAGTGGCCCGATGACAAACTCCGTACCTGCAGCATGTTCCCCGGCGTACATACCTAAGAAACTCTTCCAATTTTTCAGGTGGGAGGAGGGGACTGCTTGTCGTTCAAATTCTTCGGTTGTGGTAAGTTGGTTTTCCTGGCTCATTTTGTTGTTGTTGTTATGGAACTGACCTAAACCTATTCAGTTGGACTGAAACCAATAGGTTTTAATCAGTTCATGGTATAAGGTGGTTAGGTAGCTCCTCGACTCGCTCACAGCATACCTGTTCCATGACTTGTTGAAACTGTTTTTTTAAGATGGATATCGTGTGGTTGCCTCCTTCCTTTCCCAGCGCTGCCACGCCGTACATAAAGGAGCGCCCGAGGAAAGCAAATTCTGCTCCGGAAGCTAAAGTGCTGGCAATATCAGGTCCGGTACGTATACCACTGTCCATCATGATTTTTATTTGTCCTTTGTACTTTGATACGATATCCGACAAAGCCTGTATTGTAGACTGACCGGCATCGAGTTGTCGTCCACCATGATTGGATACGATAATCCCATCCAATCCTAAGGCTATAGCCTTTTCCGTATCTTCTTCACTAGCTACTCCTTTTAGGACTAGTTTACCTTTCCATTTATCTCGCAAGATTTTGATCTTTTCCTCGGTGAGTCGGCCACTGAAAGTTTTATTCATGAAAAGTCCCAGATGCCGTAGACTCATTCCTTTAGGGATGTAAGGTTTTAATGTTTTGAATTCTGGCTGTCCTGCCATAAGGGTTTGCATGGCCCAGTTGGGAGCACCTAAGATTTGCACTATATTACTTAAAGTCATCCTTGGGGGAATAGCCAATCCATTCTTGATTTCCTTGGCCCGATATCCGAAGGTAGGAACGTCAGATAAGATGACCAATACGGGATACTCAGCAGCAGCAGCTCTACGTAAGAGGTCGTCCCGAAGGGCATCTTCCACCGGATGATACAATTGAAACCAGGCATTTCCCTCTGTGATTTCGCTAATGGTTTCAAGACTGGCTGTTGCCACGGTACTTAGTATGTAAGGGATATTGTGTTCAAAGGCAGCTTTCGCTAAGATCTCGGAGGCACGAGGCCACATTAATCCTTGTAGACCAATTGGAGATATACCGAATGGGGCACTATAGGTCTTGCCGAAAAGTTCCGTTTCGGTAGATATTTTGTCATAGTCACGGAGATAATACGGCTTCAATTGTACATCTCTAATTTCTGCCGTATTCCTGCGGAGGTTTACTTCCGAATTACAGCCACCATCGAGGTATTCGAAAGCGAAGCGAGGAATCCGTTTCTTCGCTTTTGCACGCAGAAAATCGATGTCCGGATATCTTGGGTTGATCTTTATTTCAGTCATTTTGGCTTACTACTTGACGTTTGTACTTTTTTAAAGCATAGTTCCGCTTTAAGAATTTCTTTCCGATTGGTTCGTCGGAGATAACCATTGCTGCACCTAGGGCAGAGCCTAAAGGAGATTCTGTAGTTCGGATCTTTGCTTTGGCAAATTTTTCTGCCAACATAGCAACATAGACATCGTTGTCTGCAAAACCTCCATCAATATAAATCTTCCGAATCTCACTGTCTCCAAGCGCCAGTTGAACCTTACTAGTTTGTAACTGAGTCAATTCCCACATTAACTGATGAAAGGCTTCTGAAAAACTGGACAGAGCAGCATAATTGGTCTTTTCGGGTTGCTCCCAAGGTGTACTTAGGTATTCAAATCGATAGAAATACTCCTTTCGAGTGCTAATGGCTTGGAAAAAAGTTGGATTGAACACGATCTCTTTATGGGCTTGTCTCGGAGTTGAAAAATGTGCCAATAAGGGATCAATTTGAGTCTTGTATTCTTTTCCTAAGAAGAGACGGGCTGCCTTGACTTGCTGACCATCCAGTCGAAGGAAATTCAGACAATCCTGGTCTAATTCTTCGTCTGTCAGTATGGTTTGACTAAAAGGGTTAAGAGCGATACTCCAGGTACCTGTTGAGATGAGTAGAAAGGGCTTTTGCTCTGCGCGCAGATAGGGTAGGAGTGCCGATGAACTATCATGTATCCCTACACCAACCTTTATCTTTCTCCCCATTATTTGTCGGTTAATACTTGTGTCAGTGGGTACGATGGGAGCCAGTTTTTGGCTAATTCCTTCCTTATGTACCCAGGTATGATAGTCCCTTTTGCTAAAATCCCAGAGTGCCGTGTGGCATCCAATGCCGGTAAACTCGCTTAAAGGTATTCCCGTAAGGAGATAGCTTAGATATTGGGGCAGATGCAGTGACCAGTGAATCCGTTTGAATATTGCGGGTTGAGTCTGTTTAATCCAATACAGTTGAAGCCCTGAATTCAACATTCCTAGTGCTGGAGAAGCGGTCTCCTGAGCTATTTTCATTGCGGTGCCATGCGCTTTATGGAAGGCATCCAAGACCTCCTGTGGAAGCGGCTTAAGGTAGTTATAGAGAGGTGTCAAAGGCTTCCCATTGACATCCAGGTGAACTAGACTGGCACCATAGCTAGAGAAGTTAATCGCTCTAATGTCAAAGTTTGGATCTTTTAGGAGTGTGTTGACCGTCTCCTTGATCCAGCTTTGGATGGAGCCTAGATCATCACACGGAAAATCATCCTCATCTTGCTTTTCATCAAATTGCACATAGACTTTATGCAGTTCTTGATAGTCTTGATCGAAGACAAAAGCCTTCTTGTTGGTTTTTCCGATGTCAAAGATCAAGCTGTGCATAAGTCGAAAATAATAGAATTTTAAGTGGGTTGTAGGTGTAATCAGTTCTTCATTTAAAGTCCTGTGGCAACCACATTACTACCTCTTTCCTGGATAAGTCGCTGCCGCACCTTCAATTGTCGATAGACATTGAGCGGTGATAGGGCTCCATTGCTTCGTTTCCGGGCCTCCGCCAACAAGGGACGAACATCCCTTCGGAAGGCTGTCTGTAAGATCTCCTGGCAACGCGTTACATCGTTTTCCTGCTGGGCTTGGGCTAGTGCTTCTCGATCAACGAGCAAAGCTCTGGCATAGGCCAGAAGAATAGCCTCAAGGCTTTGAATCAAATCTTCCAACGGATCTTTGAGGTTGTGACTCGCGTCAATCATCCAAGCCAAAGGAGGGTTGTTAGCCTCATTGTTGTCCATGCCATAGATCAACTCATTGAAGATCAAAAATAGTTGAAAAGGTTTGACATTACCCACCGTAAGGTCATCGTCTCCATACTTGCTATCGTTAAAATGAAAACCACCCAGTTTTCCCTTCATCATTAAGATAGCCACAATTTGCTCAATATTGGTATTGGGTAGGTGATGACCTAAATCTACCAAGGTGTAAGCATTGGGACCGCACTCCTGTGCTAAGGAAAGCGAAGTGCCCCAGTCCGGGATGACCATGGAATAAAAGTTGGGCTCGTATGGCTTATACTCTATGTACATCTTCCAGTCATCTGGCATGGAAGCATAGATATCTTGTAAAGCTTGTTTGGTATGTTGATAGGCTGTTCTAAAGTTCAGCTGACCAGGAAAGGAACTACCATCCGCTAACCATACGGTGATCGATTTGGAGCCCAATGCCTCTCCAATACTTATTACTTCGAGATTGTGTTTGACAGCCTGTGCTCGTACTGCAGCATCGGTATGGCAAAGTGAACCGAACTTATAGCTATGTTCCTGATTTGGTTGATCTTGGAAAGTATTGGAATTGACAGCATCAAAGGCTAGACCATGCATACTGGCACGTTCCCGTATAGCCATCGGATCTTGAGGGATGTCCCACGGGATATGTAGGGAAATGGCTCCTGCCGCCTGGGTAAGAGCATGCAGGAGCCCCACATCATCGATTTTCTCTTCTAGGCAGGAAGGTTCTCCTCCCGTTGAGAAACGCCCAAAACGCGTTCCTCCGGCGCCCAATGCCCAACTGGGTATAGCCACTTGCAGCGCTTGTATCTTAGAAACTATATGATCGGGTTCAAGATCAATTTTAGTCAATTGCTGGCTCAAAAAATCAAATTGATCCCGATGCTCGTTCAACAAATCTCGATTGAGGTCTTGTAGTTGTGATTGGTCAATCTTCATAGACAGTGATTTAGGAATCCGATTAAAATACAGCTAAGGGCTGTCTAGCTTATCTCGCAAAGGCAGTGGCCATTCCGCCATCCACATTGATCATATTGCCAGTAGTCTTATCCAAAATGGCGGTTAACGCAAAGACGGCATTCGCTATATCACTGGGGAGAATGATTTCATTCATCAAGTTCCGTTTTGCATAAAAGGCTGGTAATTCCTCCACGGTGATGCCATATGCCTTAGCACGTCCCTCGGCCCAACCTCCTTCCCAGATCTTGCTGCCGATTACGACACCATCGGGATTGACGGTATTAACCCTAATCTTTTCTGGTCCTAGCTCAGCTGCCAGTAATCGAGTCATATGTTGTTGTGCGGCCTTTGCTGTACCATAGCCCACGTTGTTTTTCCCTGCTACGAGGCCATTTTTGCTAGCGATATGGATTAGATCCCCGCCAAGTCCTTGATTTCGAAGAATTTTGACCCCTTCTTTGGCCATATAGAATTGTCCCTTGACAAGCACATTTTGAAGAATGTCCCAATCCTTCTCTTCCGTTTCGGTTAGTGGTTTTGAGATGGCTAAGCCTGCCGAATGCACAATGATATCAACTCCGCCGAAAGCCAGACAAGCAGCCTTGTAGGCGTTTTGCACGGAATCCATATTGGCAACATCACAAAGGGAATAGATTGAGACATCCTTTCCAAAATTCTTATCTGCCTCTTGTAGACGTTCTAAGGAGATGTCCGTGAGGACCACATTGGCACCCGCTTTTGCCAATTTCTCGGCAATCGCCTGACCAATTCCTCCGCCAGCACCAGTAACCAATGCTACTTTTCGTGATAATGGCTTCTCCTTGGGCATGCGCTGGAGTTTTGCCTCCTCTAAGAGCCAATACTCAATATCAAATGCTTCCTGCCTCGGGAGAGCTGTATATTCGGTAATCGCTTCAGCCCCCCGCATTACGTTGATCGCATTGATGTAGAATTCGGATGCCACCCGGGCGGTTTGCTTGTTTTTGGCGAAAGTGAACATGCCTACTCCTGGATAGAGTATCACCACCGGATTTGGATCGCGCATGGCGGGACTCGTGTCTCGCTTGCAACTTTCATAGTATTCTGCGTACTCTTTTCGATACTGTTCAAAAGCAGGGGTTAATTCAGCTTGCACTTTTTCGGTATTCGATAGGTCTCCGGAAGCACCAATGAGCAATACTAAAGGCTGTATTTTGGTCCGTAGAAAATGATCAGGGCAGGACGTTCCCAATGGAGCTAATCTACCTAAATCATGACTATTGATGAATTGCAATACTCGCTCGTCGTCGGTAAAATGCCCGATCATTCTTTGATGGCTGGAACAAAGCCCGCGTAGGATAGGAGCAATGGCTGCTGCCTGATCAAGGCGTTTGGCTTTGGATAGGCTTTCGATTTTTTGACCACCAAAAACAGGTCCCGTTTTGCCTTCTCGCTCTTCAATATAATTAGACGCCATCTCAATGACCTCTAAACTATTGATGTAGCATTCATAGGAGGTATCTCCCCAAGTGAAGAGGCCATGTCCTCCCAAAACAATACCTCTAATACCCGGATTTTCGTTGAGGCATTTTTCGAGTTGTATGCCAAGGTCAAAGCCTGGTCGTTGCCAAGGAATCCATCCCATGGTATCTCCCCAGATCTCTTTAGTAATAGCTTCGCTATTTTTGGCTGCAGCTACAGAAATTAGGGCATCGGGATGAAGGTGGTCGATATGCTTGAAGGGCAACAGGCCATGTAGAGCAGTATCAATGGATGGCGCCCTACTATCCAAGTCATAAAGGCAATGGTAATAGAGTGGAACAATTTCATCTTCGTAGGCTAGCCCACGATAGACATTTTTCAAGGCACGAAGTCGATCAGTATACAGTCCAGCAATACCTTGTCGAGTCAGGGTTCCAATATCTCCGCCAGAGCCTTTCACCCACATGACTTCTACCTCAGCCCCAGTCAGCGGATCCTTTTCGAAAGTTTTGCAGGAAGTGTTGCCTCCACCATAGTTGGTAATGCGGAGATCAGCTCCTAAGATATTGGACCGGTACAAGAAGAGTGCAATTTCATCCCCTTGTAGCTCAGCAGCTTTCTCCTCTTCCCAGAGGTAATCTACATGCTTAAATTCCTTAACCATAACTATTATATCTTTTTTGACTTTTTATGCTTTAATTGATCACTTCTTAAAGGAGGATTTGTATTTTTTGTATCTCGGGTCGTGTTTATATATGCATAGTTAGTAATTAATTATAGTTCATATTTGTACAAAATGTGCTTTAATTTGCATTTATTGGGAAAATTGGATTTTCATTTGGTCATTGGCCATAAAAACGGTGAACAGTTGGGAATATGAAAGACTTTTTCGAGTACCTAAACCCTGGAGAAACCGATCGGGAATGGGGCGTTTTTCTCAATGTAGCGGGTAAAGCCAGTATAGGCCCAGGAATGATATATCCGTCTAGAGAACATCCTACTGGTTATTATTATACTTGGAAAAAAGGGCGGATTTTAGATGAGTTTCAGCTGATTTATATCCTGAAGGGAAATGGAATACTGGAAAACGAACTAGGCCAATTCGAACTTGAAGCAGGGAGTGTTGTTCTAATCCGCCCTAATGAATACCATCGTTACCGACCCTTGTTGGAAACCGGTTGGGTAGAATATTTTCTTGGTTTTAATGGACACTTGGTTAAGCATTTTTATGAACAGGCCACGTTCCTTATGCAGGAGTCCGTTTTGCGGTATGGTATACAAGACCAGATTCTGGAGTGTTTTCATAGAATTTTTGCTGGAGTGGAAAGTGAGCGTCCAGGATTTCAACAAATTGCTGCGGGTCAACTGATAGAATTATTAGGGTACTTAGTGGCTTATCAGAAACGAGGTGAATTTTCAGGAAAACCAATTGAAAAGATTATTCAACGTGCCTTATTGCATATGAGAGAAAATGTCGAGGCTAATATTGATCTCCAGGATTTAGCAGCTCAATATCACGTTACTTACGCCAATTTTCGGAAGATGTTCAAAAAATATACGGGTATGTCTCCTCGCCAGTATCATCTCGAGCTCAAAATGCGAAGAGCCAAAGAGCTGGTCTTGACCAGCGATAAAAGCATCATGCAAATCAGTGAAGAACTCCAATTTGAATCCATCCATTACTTTAGTCGCTATTTTAGAAAGAAATTGGGATACAGTCCCACCGAGTTGCGAAAAACGATCTCATAGATGAACATTAGGAGTGGAATCAATCACAAGTAGCCCCTGCAAGGAGGTTACCGCTCTCAGTTTCGAACTGCTATTTTAGCAGGAATGTAAAGCGTAAACTCGAATTTGTCCGGAATCCGCTCTAAATCTTATTAGGGGCAACTTTCAAGTCCGAATCTCGTAAGGTAAGAAGATGAGGTAGGTGAGCCTCAATCAAAGAAAATGATTGCCTTTACGTTACCAAATGTGAAATAATGTCCTACGTTACCTCTGAGCAATTTGCACAATTACTACTACGAAATGGATTTTCGGAAAGAACAAAGCTGAAGTACCCTGATGATCATGCTCAAATCACAGCTGGGCAATATGATCCAAGCCTTCACAGTAGAGCCTTTAAGTACGGAAAGCTATTCGTAATTCATTTTGAGCAATCCCAGCTCCGCGGGGTAAATGGCTTCTTTGGCTTTCAGAGTACAGTCTTAAACAATGGCCAGGTGAAATCAATACTAGCCTATACCAAGCTTCCTAATCATACAAAGACGGCTGTACAGAACCGTTGCCGGAATATTTTAGATTTAGAGAAAGAGTATAATCGAATAAAAGCTTTGGAAGGAACAAGCCTGGGCATGACAGACCAGAAGATTATCGAAGTCTTTGAAAGTGTATCCCTTCCAGAGCCTGCCTCCTCTTGATCCAGACTACTTTCTCTCAAAGATGGTATAACCTCCCTTGATCGTTTCTAACACTTCTATATCCTTGATCTCATCCACCTCAGTTGTTAATGGATTCTTTTCTAGCACTACAAAATCGGCCAGCTTCCCGACACTAATAGACCCTTTGATGTCCTCAGTGTGATGTTGGTAGGCTCCGTTGATGGTGAGTGCCTTCAAGCCCTGGTAAACGCTAGCCCTTTGCTCTTTCCCCATGATATTGCCGGAGCGTGCTTGCCGCGTAACGGAGGTCCAAAGTAGAAATAACTGATCAGGTGGGGTGACTGGATAGTCTGTATGATTGGTAGCAATAATGCCCATTTCATCCGCAGTCTTCATGGGACTTAAGAAATTTGCCCTTTTAGGCCCTAGATTAGCGGTGTGCGTATCTCCCCAGAAAAAGGCATGATTAGTGAAGAAAGAAGGAACAAAACCATATTCTATATAACGATCTAGTTGGTCTGGACGAACAAATTGTGAATGAATCACCACCGTCCTTTGCTCATTAGCCGCTATACCTAGGCTGTCGGTCACTTTCTGATGCGTATCTAACAACATGTCGATGGCAGCGTCACCATTGGCGTGGGCATACAATTGAACACCCTTGTCATAGCAGATTTGCATTACCTGCTCTAAATAGCTTGGTGGGACCATCGGATAGCCTCGACAATCATGAATACACCCTGGCACCTTGGTGCGGTAAGGCCTTCGGAAAAAAGCAGTTTTGCCCTGCGGAGAGCCATCAGTAGTGATCTTAATCCCGGCCAACTTAAGACCATTGTTGTATTGCCCAAAGTTTCCTTCCTTCATGTAATAATCCAGGTATCGGAAACTACCCAAGACCTCTAGATCGAGAAGGAATAACTCCATAGCAGCGGCATCTTTAAAGACCTTATAGGCTAGCGTATCCGCTAAGCCCTCCTGCATCGTGGTAATGCCGAAGCTAGCGTAATAATTTTGTCCCTCATATACCAGGTCTAACATTTCCAGGTGACCGATTGGGGGGATAAGATCAGCAACAAGTACTTGAGCGGTTTCTTGTAGCAAACCAGTGGCTTTACCTGACTCATCTCTGACAATCACGCCTCCTGGTGGATTTGGCGTATCATCATCAATGCCAGCCATTTGCATAGCTACCTGATTAGCTACTCCCATATGGAAGGAGGCATGTCGGATATAGACCGGATGATCGGGAAAAGCCTTGCTCAATTCTTCTTGATTGGGGTGCCGTTGTTCCTCCAGTTGATCAGGATCATATCCCCAACCCAAGATCCACTCGCCTTCAGGGATGTTACGCTTTTCCTGATGCGTCTTCAGGGTAGCGATGAGGTCTGGGATATTCCGGACTTCAGCCACTGGAGGAGAACTCAGATTAGCTTGTTTTAACATTCTTACACCAAAGGCGAAGTGACTATGTCCGTCGATAAAGCCAGGTAGGAGTGTTTTACCCTGAAGGTCGCGCATTTCCGTTTGCTCTCCTTTGAACTTTCTCAAAGCTTTGCGCTTCCCAATGCCAATTATCTTCTGGTCTTTGACAGCAACTGCTTCTACCTTTTGCTTACCATCATAGGCCTCATCCATAGTTATAATCTGAGCGTTGTAGAAGATCTGGTCTGCGGCTTGTTCTGGGGCAACTTCAGGTGAGGAACAGGCAAAAATGGACAAAAGAAAGGGCACTGAGAATACGGCGATTTTGGACATAATGGTGGTTTTACAAACGTAATCAAAAATAACAGACGGCCTCATCTCTACGGTTGTAGAACAATGTAGTCAATTTTCAAGAAAGAGAATAACAGCTTTCGACGATATACATTCACTTCTTAACCAAAGTCAATGACTCTTCAGTTCAATGCCTGTAATTTTGTGATATCAATATGAAAACACCAATGAACAGAATCTATCAAATGCACCCCCGTCGTCCTTCCACTAAACTGGAGAGATGGTGGGGGTATACCAAGCAAAAAGAAGTTCAAGGTGGGAAACTAAGGGCCAAACCTCCCAGGAGTATTTTACAGGTTGTTTACAGGAAAAGATCATCTATAGATCCCGCGGAAAATGCTTCCATACTCCTGAAAACTGCTTCAACACAATGTTTAGGAAGTTATATCTGTCAAGTATTAAAGGTGATCTATATCTTACACTGGATTCCTTTTTTCCGAAAGTTTCGGTGAGGTTAAGCGTATTCAAATTGCCAACTAAATCAAGTAAAAACATGGAACCGGCTACAATGAAAGCTATTATTTGCCCGAGATATGGCCCACCAGAGGTCTTAGAAATACAGGATTTACCAGTACCCGTTCCAAAAGAGAAGGAAGTACTAATCAAGGTACGAGGAGCAACCGTTACGGCTGGTGATTGTGAGTTGAGACGATTCCAGATTACGCCTTTGTTTTGGTTACCCGTTCGCTTAATTTTTGGAGTGTTCCGACCCAAGAAGAGCATGCGGATTATGGGACAAGAATTTGCCGGCGAGATTGTGCAGGTAGGAGATGCTGTCACGGATTACCAGGTGGGGGATAAGGTTTTTGGGATGGCTGGACTGGGTGCTGGGTCCTACGTAGAATATCGAAGTACGGATCGTTTCAAGACGATAGCAAAGAAGCCAGAAAACATGAGTTTTGCAGAAGCGGCTACTATTCCAACTGGAGGGCTCAATGCGCTGCACTTCCTTCGAATGGCTCAGATACAGCAGGGAGAACATGTACTCATCAATGGGGCTGGAGGGAGTATTGGAACTTACGGCGTGCAACTGGCCAAGCACTATGGAGCTGAGATTACTGCTGTAGATAGCGCTGAAAAACTGAAGATGCTGCAAGAGCTTGGAGCAGATCACGTCATTGATTACCAACAACAAGACTATCGTAGAAATGGGCAGCAATATGATGTGATCTTTGATGTTGTCGGGCAAGACTGGTCTTCCGCTCACCTGGACTCTCTGACGATTGGAGGACGCTACGTGGGCGCGAACCCCACTTTTTCTATGCTAATGCGCTCTTTATGGAATCGATTGAGCGGGCAAAAAAAGTCGGTGCGAACCGGTTTGGCTGGAGAAACGGTAACGGATTTTGAAACCTTACGGCAGCTAGCCCAGGACGGCATATTGAAACCCGTTGTAGACCGCGAATATCCTTTGACTGAACTTGTGGAAGCCCATCGGTACGTTGATACCGGGCGGAAGGCGGGAAATGTAATAATCAATATTTCGAATGCCCATGAAAAATAAGATGAGAGCGATTGTATACCACAAATATGGTGGTACAGAGCAGCTGAAAATGGCCGAAGTCCCTATTCCAGTACCGAAACCAGATCAAGTTCGTATCAAAGTTGAAGCTGCATCGGTTAATTCTTGGGACTGGGATCAGTTAATTGGTAAACCCTTTGTGATCAGGCTGATTGGCGGCTTATTTCGGCCTACAAAGTCCATTCTTGGGTTTGATATAGCAGGAGTGATTGATGAGGTAGGAGCGGAGGTGGACGGTTTGCAAGTAGGGGATGAAGTTTTTGGCGATATTTCCGAATATGGTTGGGGGGCTTTTGGGGAGTATCTTTGTGTTTCTCCGAAGCCCTTAGCGCGAAAAGCTACAAACCTAAGCTTTTCAGAGGTAGCTGCCATTCCACACGCCGGAGTCTTGGCTTTGCAAGGATTAAGGCAGGGTAGGGGACTGAAGGCCGGAGATCATCTATTGATCAATGGGGCTGGAGGCGGTGTAGGTACGCTAGGTCTCCAGCTCGCCAAAGACATGGGGGCTAAGGTTACAGTGGTTGACCGTGCAGATAAACTAGCTATGCTTAAGCAACTAGGGGCAGATGAAGTCCTGGATTACCAAACTACAGACTATACCCATACTGGACCTTATGATTTTATTCTCGATAATGTAGCTCGGAGATCCATGGCAGATTACCGACGAGCATTATCTGCTAACGGGGTTTTTGTCATGATCGGTGGTGACATGCGTTTAGTTTTGGGCCTTGCCATTAGAGGAATTAGAAAGGCAAAACCAGGGAGTAAGAAGCTACAGATTCTTGCTCATAAACCCAGCGCCAAGGACTTAGAGCACTTACAAGAATTGGTGACTTCCGATACATTAAAGCCGATCATTGACCAGGAATATAGCTTGATTGATGTGCCCAAGGCCCTGGATAGAATTGGTAGTGGAGAGGTGAGAGGTAAACTCATTATCAAACCGGGAAAATAGGAGAAAAAACTTTGGATTTCTATCGATAGAATCCCTACTTCTATCGAAAGGAATAGAGTAAGCTGATGCCAATTCGTAGCTTCGGATATACGAAGAAACGAGTTCAAGACCATGACAGCATCACACAACACCTATCTCTATAGTTCCTCCGTACCCACTGCAGAAGAGGCCCTCCACGATTGTGTCTCTGGAGAGATATTTCTAAAGCCAGAAGAAATGCAGGCCGTCCTGGGCCTGGTTGAAATCAAACGCTTTGAGAAAGGGAGTTTGCTACTGCAAGAAGGCCAGTATGCCAAAGAATGCTATTACAATGTGCAAGGTTGCATTCGTCAATTCTATTTGAAAAAAGGAGAAGAAAAGACAACATTCTTCTATCTAGAAGATCAATCTGTTTCCTCGCTTAATAGTACCATCGCTGACAAACCGGTAGACTACTACTTGGAATGTACAGAAGATACGATTCTCGCCGTGATGTCTCATGAGAAAGAGGAAGAATTGTATAGCCGGTTTCCTCGTTTCGAAACCTTATGTCGGCAGGGTTTGGAAAGACAGATTGCAGTATACCACAATATGTTGATGGCTTACATGACTAGTTCTCCAGAAGAAAGGTACCTGAACTTGTTGCGGGACCGTCCGCAGTTGTTGGATCGTGTGCCGCAGTATCAATTGGCTAGTTATCTTGGAGTCAAACCTGAATCTCTAAGTCGCATTCGAAAGCGCATCCTGACAAGAAAGGAACTTCGGTCCTGATTCATGTCAATCGAGAACATTAGTTCCCAAAACTATAATACCAATTTACTGCCCACCAGAAACTATGTCTACTTTTGGAGCTTCCGACCTTGTCATAACGATAATCAAGGCCAGTTTCTAATTTGTTGTTATCCGTGAGGAATAGGCCAATCATTGGAACCATTCGGATTTCCAAAGAAAAGTCGTTCGATTCCAAAGCCATTAGATATTCATGATTAAGTTTGAAGTACAATTCATTGGGGTTGGTGGTAGCTCCGTTGAGGGGTACATCCAGAGAAAGACGGTAGCGGAGTCGGAAGGTAGCGGCATCCTTCGCGCCCCAAGTCTGATCTGCTCGGATCCGGTGGCCCAAACGGAATGTCGGAAATTTTTCAACGCTGGTATATTGCTGCAGTAGTCGAAACCTTTGTTCATCACCAACGAATCGAGTAAGGAAACCAAGTGCCAATCCTTTATTGCCCTGCACTTTTTTACTAACTACGATCGAAAGGTCCGACAAACTGTAAGCCCATCGCTTTTCAGCCGGTTCGGAAAATAGGCCCTCTGCCATTATCCAGCGCGATTGCCACTGATAATTGATTCGCCAGTCCTGCTTTAGTTTTTGATTTAGATTGATGGTGGGCAGGAGGCCACTTCTATAGCTGTTTTGCCCTAATACTTGTGTGCTTGCTAGACAAAATAGGATGAGCAAGCCACTTACCATTTTATTCAATACTCCAAGTTATCTGTATTTCTCAATATAATTCGTTTGCTACTCAATAGTTTACCTGTGTCCGAAAAGGTGATTTCATACCACTGCCAACCAGTTTCAGATTTGCCTTTTATAATGATCTCATACCGCAGTTGAATCTGTTCTCCTGCTGACCTGGCCTGCACAGCCTGCACTAAGTCTTCAGCTGACCCGGTCCATTGACGTTGGATTTTAATCAGCCGATATTTCTTATAGGCCCTCGAAAGTGCTTGATCCATGGAAGCCCTTACGGCTTCGCCAATAGATACCCACTTAATCTGGATCTCGATATCTTCTATTAGGCCGGTACTATCGAACTCTATACTATATTTCTGTCCATTCCTCTTTGTCTTTGCTTCATAGGTGGTAGCGGTCAAGCTTTCCTCTTTGTACCATTTTATTGATCGCTGAAAAGTCAATTTGTCAATGAAGGCTTTCGCCTCAGTTGGTACTTGTTCACCTTTTATGCGATACTCCTTTTCATATTTTACCTGAGCTAGTAGGCTAGCTGTCGAAGACAAGAAGATGCTTAGGATCAAAAATGCTCTCATCGTTTGCTACGAAGTATCTGTTCAAGAATAATTATGGCATGAAACTCAAATGGCGTGCCATTTTCAAATGTAAGCTAATTTATCCTTTGATGGAGGAAAGTGTCTCAGCGGGGACTTTTCTTATCGCTCTATACAACTTTTTACCGAACGTTCGGTTATTATAAGAAACAGAAACAATGAGACCACAGAAAGTCGAGCACAAGGAACTGATGGAAGGGTTGCTGCTGGTACTTCGTGCCAAAGGGTATGATGGAGCTAGCCTGAGCGATTTGGCGACGGCAACTGGTCTTAAGAAGGCGAGCTTGTATCATCGGTTTCCAGGTGGAAAGCAGCAAATGACAGAAGCCGTTTTGGAGTATGTGGCTGATTGGGTGGATGCCAACGTTTTTGCCGTTTTAATTGACCAGACTCAACCCGCCAAGGAACGACTTAGCCGAGCACTAGCGAATATAGATGCCTTGTATCATCGTGGTAAATCCATCTGTATTTTTCGTGCTTTGTCTACGCACTCAGGGCTTGAACTCTTTGGTCAACAGATCCGTGCTGGCATGGAAAAATACATTACCGCTTTTACTCGCTTGGGAGAGGATGTACAAATGGATGTAGAAACGTCAAAGCAAGCAGCGCTGCAAACCTTGATCGATATTCAAGGTGCGTTAATCGTGTCAAAGGGCTTACAACAACAAGACTTATTTGGAAAGACCTTAGCAAATATCGCTGAGCGATACAACTAAGCTATTTTTTTACACCTATTAATTACCGATCGTTCGGTAAATAACTTTCACTTAAAATCAATAATCATGGCTCAGGTCAAAGTAACCACTGGAACTGAAAAATATAAGACAGAGATAATAACAACAACACATCAACTAATCGCTGACGAACCCCAACCTTATGGGGAAGATTTGGGGCCGAATCCTTACGAATTTCTGCTCATGGCAGTAGGGAGTTGTGTAGGAATGACACTCCGCATGTACGCCGATCGAAAGGGGTGGGACTTGCAAGAAGTTGAGATAGAACTGGATCAGGACAGAAGACACGCTAAAGATTGTGAGAATTGTGAATCAGAAACCGGCTATGTCCATTTCATCCAGAAAAGACTTCGCTTCAAGGGAAACCTCGATGAACAACAAAAAGCACGCCTACTAGAGATATCTGATAGATGTCCCGTACAGAAGACGCTGCTCAATGAAATCAAGATTGAAACCTCATTAATTTAACCCTAAAGGATAAAGAAATATCATGAAACGTATTGCAATCAATGGCATGGGCCGAATCGGCCGCACGGCCTTCAAACTCCTAATTGATCATCCTGAACTAGAATTAGTGGCAGTTAATGATATTGCTCCAATCGATAATATCGTCTACCTGATCCAATATGACAGTGTTCATGGCACTTTTGGACAAAAGGTAGAATTAGGTACAGATGAATTGATTGTGGGAGATCGTCGGGTCAAGTTTTTTAACGAACGGGACCCTGAGCAACTGCCCTGGAAAGAATTAGCCATAGACGTAGTTATCGAAAGTACCGGCCTGTTCACACAGGAAGAGGATGCCTCGAAACACATCAAAGCGGGAGCTGGCACCGTCGTTTTATCTGGCCCCACCAAGAGTCCCAATGTACCCACGGTGGTGCATGGTGTCAACAATAAAGATGGGCATACCCAGATCTTTTCTTGCGCGAGCTGTACCACTAATAATATTAGTCCGGTCATCGAGATCATAGGCAGGAGAATTGGCATCAAGAAGGCGATAATGACAACCATCCATGCGGATACGGCTACTAACCGAACCGTGGATACCACGCACAAAAAGGACGTTCGAATGGGTAGGTCAGGCCTAAATAATTTAATACCTACCACCACGGGAGCTGCCATAGCTACTACCAAGGCGATGCCCTGGTATGCAGGTAAATTCGATGGCATGGCGGTGCGCGTACCCTTAGCTGTCGGATCACTTTCGGACATTACGATTGTAACGGAGAAGTCCACCTCCGTGACTGAAATTAATCAGATTCTTACAGAAGAAGCTGAAACGGAACGCTATCAAGGTGTGTTCGCAGTCACAAATGATCCCATTGTAAGTTCTGATATCATCAAGAGCCCATACGCTTCTATTGCTGATCTACAAATGACCAAGGTAGTAGATGGAGATTTGATAAAAGTATTGGCCTGGTATGACAATGAATGGGGCTTTACGAATCAGATGATCAGACAGATCCTGGAACTATAAAAAACGAAATCGATGAGAAGCTGGTGGGGTTCAAGAAGCCCCTCACCCAGCTTCTCATAAAAAAAGTAAAATCATGAGCGAAGTATTTCATAAGGGCGAGTTAGCTGTGCAGAAAATGGCCGGGCAATCAGATATGGCAAGGCGAGTGGGACGCATGATCAGTTCGGAGATCATGGGACAAGCCATTCCTTTCATTGAGCAACAGACGACGGCTTATGTAGGATCGATAGATGAGCATGGGCATCTCTGGGCGTCATTGTTGGTAGGAGAAAGAGGTTTTGTGGAAGTGGCACACGAGCGCGGAGTAATTTTTCATGAGCCCTTGATCCACAGTTCAGCTTCTGATCTCCTTTATCAGAATATCACCCAACATCCTCAGGTTGGAGTTCTTTTCTTAGAACCAGAATCTCGCCGTCGTTATCGGGTGAATGGACCACTTAGGAGAGAAGGAGATCAGTGGTTGCTTAATGTGAAGGAGGCCTTTGGAAATTGCCCGAAATACATTCAGGCCAGCAGCATTGCCTTACCCGAGGAACGCATTCCCTTGGAAGCACAAATCCAAACCGGGACTACACTGCCGGAAGCGTTGAAAGCCTGGGTGACTCAGGCCGATACCTTTGTCATGGCTACCAGAAGTGCCGCCGGAAAGGTAGATACTTCACATCGTGGCGGACGGCCAGGCTTTGTCGAAATTCTACCAGATGGCAGACTAAGAACTCCCGATTATCCGGGCAATAGCCTCTTTCAAACCCTTGGCAATATCCACGAGAATCCCAACACGGGGCTTTTGTTTGTCAACTTCGAAAAGGGAGAAACTTTGCAGCTCAGCGGCAAAGGTGAATTAGCTTTCGATCAAAATAGTGAAGCAGATCTAAGTAAAAGTGGAGAAACAGGACGTTTTTGGCTATTTGAAACCGAGCAATGGATACTTACTCAGCAACATCATCAGGTCGATTGGACATTTCTTTCCTATTCACCATTCAATCCCTAGTTTATCGTTTATTGAAATAGGCTTCTAGTCTATCCATCGCTATTTGCAGGTCTTCAGTGGAAACAGCGGTATGAACGATGCGGAATAGACCTTTCTTTTGATGCTGGAAGCCTGTCCCTGGCGTGAAGAGGATTTGTGTATCGCGGAAAATCTGCATCCATAGATCTTCTTCAGCTTGATCGGTTGGGGCGCTCAAGTAAGCGGAGAAGTCTACCCAGATGAAAAGACTACCTCTGCTTGGTGTATATGGGATGCCCAACCTCCTTAGCATCCTTACTACAACTAGATAGCTTTCTGTAATCTGTTTTTGGTTTTCTTCGACGTAGCTAGCAATAAAGGATTCTCTCTTGAATAATTCCTGCACCAGCCACTGCACTAGATTAGAGGCCATTTGCGGTATATTGATATTCCCTAGACCGCTTAACATAGCCTCGTTTAAGGTGTGGATCACACCTAGCCGCATACCGGAGATAGCGAAGTCTTTCGAAAGTGCATAGATTAAGTGCAGATAATCACTTTGCCGATCAGCCATAATGCCCGCAAATGATCTAAAAGGCGTAGGATTTGGGTAATCCGCTGACAGTTCTGGACGTGAGGTGTCGATTTGAGATAAGGCGTAGATCTCATTGACAAGTAGGTGAACTTCATGCTCAATACACCAATCTGCGATGGCTGCCAACTGCGCCGAAGTATAAGTAGACCCAGTTGGGTTATCAGGTGAGGTAATCAAAAGCAACTTGAATACCTTTCCGACAGCCTGAATCTCCGCCCAGGCTCGATCGAGGTCAGCCGGGGTGACGAGGGCGAGGCTGGAATACTTCGAAATATCGTTGTGGGTCTGAAGATCCCAGCGCTCCATGCCACTTTTGATCCCTAGATCCTTGCTATACATAGGATAGGCTGGGGCTGGTATCACAACTAGGTCTCCTGGATTGGCAATGGCAAAAGAAAAGACCTCTAAAGAGGCTGCTGCACCTGCAGAAAGAACTAGGTTGTCAGCGGTAATGGCCTCGCTCTCAAAGTACTTTCGCATAAACTGAGCCATTACCTCACGGGTTTCAGGAAAGCCTGCAGGGCTGGTATACTTTAACGGCCACATGGGCAAGCTCGATTCCTTCAATATCTTGTTGAATTCTGCTTGAATACGCCCCGCCATGACACTGTTTTCGGCCACGTTTAGTGGAAAGGCTCCTTCAAGATTGTCGGTGGGATGGAAAAGATTTCCTGCTGCCTCCATGAACAGCTCCATATCAATTCTTGCGAGATTACTGGCTTGCTCTTGCCCTCGTTTGGACAAGGTGGAAAGGGCATGATCCTTAGCTTCAACTGATGTCATATGATCGAAAGTAGGTAGAGTGACAAAAATAGAGAGCTGAATGTAAGGAATTCTTATAGAAGATGTACATCTTGAAGCATAAACTGAGGCTTCGAATCTTCGAAGCAATTCCGAATTTATACCCCAAACCATGCCGATTATCCTAGCTTTATTATGCTCCTTTCAGCCTTTGACTTTTCCAATGTCTTTTCCACCTGAAGCTATGAATGAACAAGTAAGGCCGGATAGTACTTACCTCAAGACTTTATTGATTTATCTGAAAAGTGTCCCAGACTACGATGAAACTGCCCCTTTTTGTCTGTCCGCCAAAACGAAGCTGGCGGAGCGATATATTTCATGGGAAAGGGAGGATGAGGAGGAAATTAAAGAGAATCTTTTCCCTAGGTCACTGATACTCCTTAAGGGTAACCAAGTTGGTGTGGATACGAATGCCATTCGCCTAGGGGCTGACTTAGCGGCTATTGAGCAATCGACAAAGATCCCGAAGGCGCTGATTGAGCGTTCACTACATGTGGAATTCTGGAACACAAGAAAGTCGTCAAAACTCTTTAAAAAAGACGTAGGAGCGGGCTGGGAAAGGTTTTATCAGACTAGACCCAATTCCCTCGGGATAATTGGGATGTCCGCGGTTGTTTTTAGTCCCAATAGACAATATGCCGCTGTTTGCCTAGAGCACAGTCGTCAGGGCTTGGACGCGGGAGGAATGTTACTAATCATTGACTGGGAAAAGCAGGAAATCCTCAATCGTATAGAATTGTGGGTGAGTTGATATTCCCAATAAATGTCCGTCTAGTCACTTTGGCAATTCCCAAAATCTTTAAAAAATACCTTTAGTGGGCAATAGGGAGAGCCACCACCACAAGCAATCGCTTATGAGGAAGAGGAGGTTAAGTTATTTCCTCTAGCAGTTCAATCCGTGGGAGGTATTACGTGTCTACGGGGGTGAAGTCTATTTACCTCTTGATTGGCAATCCCAAAAATGAGATCCTTCATGCCTAAAGGAGTGAAATGGTTCGGGCGAAAAAAGAAATGTAAGGAGAGAGAAGCTGTTTGTATTAACTGATATTTATTGCTGGGGTCTAGTTTAATATGTTCAAAAATCCAAGCACGGGAAATTAACTGGCGAGCTGTGTCAGTTTTTCCATGTGAGGCTTCAAGGGGTCTTCTCCATTCCAGCTACCTCTTGTTTCAACAGCTTTCAGACGAGTATACATTTCCTCACGGAAACCCTTGTGCTTCCGTGTAGTTCTGATTACTTCCTGGTGGGCAGAGTTATAGGCAAAGTCCTGCATTTGTTGCTCATCTTCCCAAATAGAGAAAGTCGCTTGTTCCACAAACAGAAATTCGGAAAAACCTTGTGAAAGTAGAAGTCCTTTGCGTTCGGTGTGGTCCTTGACTACTTTCGCAATTTGCTTGAAGAAACGGAAAACATAGCTGGGGTTTAATGTGGCTCTAGTCAAGACGCAAATCAAGCTATTTCCATTGTTTTCGGTGGAAACGGGACGCCAATCGTCGAAACCGGACCAAGTGCCACGGGAGGAAAGTGGCTGCATAAAAATGGTGTAAATCTCCACCGTTCTCCTTTTGTATTCTGCAAAGAACTCTCCTTCAAAGAAACGTTCGGCCTCCGCCATACTATTCCATACACCCAGAAAGCCATATTGATCCATCTTTGTTTTCAGACTGTATCCATGGCCAGCACCCAGACCGAAAACTTTGAAGAATTGTAATCCTTTGATCTTGGAAAGTGGCCTGCGGGCTCTTACCATTTGAGCGAAAGCCCATCTCTTGTTTGAGGATGAATTATACCTAAAGAAGACCATGGTACATACTTGTCCAGGGCGTGGAAGCGGTAAAGACATTTTCTTTCAGTTTAGTTAACCAATTAGTAGAATCTTGAATACAGTAGTTAACTTGAAAGGGGAGTAATTGTTTGTCTAATTTTGGCTGATTAACCGCTTTTAAGTACGAAATTCAGGATAATTTGAACCATTGGGCAAATTGGTCTTTATCTCAAGTCTTGATTGTGGTACTAGAACGAGAAATTAAGTGGCAAAATCTCCATGCCGGGAAAGCGCCATACCTGTAGTGTTGGGCAGGACAGACCGTACATATTAACAGCCTGTTGGTACAATATGGAGAGCGCGCTACCTAGGGGCTAAATTGCTTGATCCTTCAGGGCAAATTACCGCATGGGTAATCGTGTCAACAATGCTTCTGTTGTATTCCTTCGTTTTCCAAGGCACGATTTCGGGCTTAAAGAAGAGGTTTTAGTTTTCACAGTATATCTTCGTTCTTCCAAAGACTATATCTTCCAATATAACGACTCCTTCTTTTAGAACGTGTTTAAAAACTACACTAAGGGCTATTTGGAGCAAATTTGCTCCTGTACTTCGTTAAAAATCCT
>ENA-UENT01000133-UENT01000133.1-marine-metagenome-genome-assembly--contig:-NODE-133-length-56443-cov-3.204609_pt1 | contig 56443 bp, 45 predicted proteins | sample MGYA00237879_ERZ529330 | MGnify/ENA primary metagenome ERZ529330 (study PRJEB26372, sample SAMN05368345) | marine metagenome | biome: cultured habitat; feature: ocean water; material: water; isolation... | reverse complement strand
TTTGATCCTGTTTCTGCTTGTGTTGACCTGCAAAATAGTGCTGATCTTGGGCACGGAAGAGCAGCGTTGAAATATACTTATTTCTGTGGCGAGTAGGATTATAGCAGTCTGAAATCTTAGCAAGACCCTTTCCGCCTAGACAACAGTCGGTACAAATGGTTTTGTGTAGATTAGTCGGAAGCTTTGTGTTCATTTCCTATCTTGGTGAGAATTTAAAGGATTTACTAATTCTTTAATCCTTGTTCCTCTTTGATGATATAACAATATGAAACTGAACCGTTCTGACGTAACTGCCTTTTTAGCGCTATTGGTAAGTCTTGGTGCACTATCCGTTTCCATAGTAGAAGCTAATATTATGAGAGAGCAACAAAAAATAATGCAATCTCAACAAAAGGCTGCTGTATATCCCCATTTGTCTCAACACGTTAACCTTGGAGGTCCTGGACCTAATCCATACTCCCTCACCATTGAAAATAAGGGAATTGGTCCTGCTAAAATTCGTACGACGGAGTTTCGCCTAAATGGAGAGGTAATGGCAAATTATCGGGAAATCCAGGCAGAACTGAACAAGATATTTCCACCGGAAGCGGGCTTGTTTATTAGCTTTTCTGATCCTGCTAACTATTTCATATCACCTAAAGAGACGATCACTATCCTAAAACTGACGGTCTTACATCCTGAGGTAATTCAGGACGACATTCCTATGATCAATTTTACGGCTGATTTTTGCTATTGCTCTATTTTTGAAGATTGTTGGTTGCAAGATGGTGATGAGGTATTGAAGGAATGCCCTTAGGTAGAAAAACTTAACGGCCCCAGGCATAAATGGCTGAGGCCGTTGAACGGTGCATGACAAATTAATGTTTTGAAAAGACAGACTATGTGACACACTCCAGAATACCTAAGACTATTTTTACTCTTCTTGACAGATGAAGGTGCCATCAGCGGCGTAGATCACGTAGATCTTTGTACCACTATTGTTTTGCTTGAGATAGACGCGATAGCTTAATACCCCGTCTTGATCACTCAGCTCCCAAGTTCTATTGTTGTTCATAATGCGATAATTCGAGTAGTCTGTTTGAATAGCCTGTTGGACGGCCTGCGGAAGCTGATTATTATTAATTTGAACTCCAGTTTTCTTCAGCGTCCAATCCATATCAAAATATAGGATGATCTTTTGGGGCCCTTTTTTCCCCTCCAGTAAATAGTAGCTGCTAGTGTCACAAGTAATTTGAACCTGACTGCTGAATTCATATCCCGGATAATTCTCTTGTAGAAATTCCTCTACTTCTTCGGGAACATTAGTATGCTGTTCCTCCTCTTCCTCTTCTTCTTCCTCTTCTTCCTCGGGATCTGGCAAGCCGATCTCGCAAATGAAAATTCCATCCGGATCATAGATGACCTCAATAGAGTCCATCTCAGAGGCTAGATCCAGAGAAAACCAGATCATGCCGCTTGCTCTCGTTATTTCCAGCGCACTTCCACTGATTAGCATATAATCACTATAATCTGTAGTAATTGCAGATGCGATGGTTTCGGGAATGTCTTCATCTTGAACTGGTATTCCAGATTGCACGAATTCTCCTTCTAGCTCAAAAAACAAGTAGGAGACCGTATCATCTCGAGTAGCTATAATTTCATATACTTCTGTACTGTCACACAATAGGCCTGTGCTTATATCAAAATCATAGCCGTCATAGTTTTCCACTAAAGAATCAATGACTTCTTGTGGAAGATCTTCCAGGGAGTCATCCTCTTCTTCCTCCTCCTCCTCATCATCTGTACATTGCGCTTCAGCGCTCATGACCCGGATCACGGGGCGCATGATAAATTTGCCGTTACCAGTACAATGAATTGAAGCTGCAGCGTCAAAATCCAACAGTAGATCAAATTCGGAAACCTGATCAAGATCTAGACAAGTTTTAATCTTCAAGCCACTTTGACTACCGGAAGGGATTTTTAGTTCAAAAGTTTCTCCTCCGGTGACAACCGTGTTGTTTTCGCCAAGGATTAGACGTACTTCACGGATTTGACCCATACTAAGGTCTGCAGTAGCAATTAAGGTGTCTAGGCCATTTTGAAAATCAAGCAGATTATAAATACCTGCATTGGTTTCTAGATCAATTTCTTCGAAGCCGTTCTCGCCCTTTACTCTAACTCGAAGAAGGTCAATATTGACCTCTTCGAGATCGATTGGATCGTCCGTGAGTCTGATATTTAGGCGAGTTTCGGCATCGCTTTCAGTGGATAAATCGGTTTGAAAGACGGCCTCGCAGGAACTCAGCAATAAGGCTAAGCTCCAAAGAACATAAATGCTAAATCGGTTCATAGGAAGCGTACTTACTAATAGTGTTGATAAATAGTGTTTCAAGTATAAGGAGCAGTTTGGCTGCTAATGAGGGGGGGATTAGTTTCTTTCGGCGAGAGGGTGTGATTGTATGTGCGGCGAATGTCCAAACTACTTTAAAAAGCCTTGGGGCCACCTCTTCGGTGGCCCTCAAGGAGATTCATGGGATTATAATTGTTGTTCTTTCAACGATTAAGATTGTAATGTGGGATTGAATATGGGTTCACAACCGTTCATGGGATTAAAAACGACCATTAAGGCTACTAAAAAATTTTTAGGATTCTGTTCACAGGGCAATTGGATCGCTTCTACTTGAAGAAGCTTCGAATATAAACTCTCTTATCAGTAATGATCTTAAAGTTGTAAATACCCTTCGGCAAACCTTTCAGATCAATGTTTTGCTTATTCAGGCGTTCATTGAATTTCCATTTGGAAAGCAGTCTGCCATTGACATCAAATAGATGTAGTTGCCTGATGCCTTCTGCTTCATCTTCCAATTCTAGGCTTACTTCGCTACCCAGGACTGGGTTCGGATATAATTTGATACCACTACGTGCAATCGGTCGAATGGTCGCTGTAGTCGAGTCAATTGAGAACTGGATGTCAGATGCTGCTATAGGAGTATCAGTAACTGCCAAGTCGATCATTTTGATGTCCGTGGTGTTGATGTTGGTCAGGCCAACCACGATATCTTCCATCACGATCGAAAAGGTTCCTATGTCACCAAAACCGCTAACCATCTGCTGGTTCTTCCTGACAATGGCAATTTCTGCTACTCCGGCATCGCGATCATTCTTAATGAATTTAATCACTTTGTCATCACCCATGCCATTCATCCAGGTGTCTTCCAGGATATCCAGCTGGAAGGAATTGCCTTGGTTTTTTACTACTTCCGGGTCATAGTTGACGGTAAAAGCAATTCCATAGAAATTCGAGATACTGTCCGTTGCTGTTCCAAGCGACAGTCCAGCCTCTAACGTACTGCCCGAAGGCACAACAGAATTCGGATTTGATAGAGCTAAGATGGGATCAGAAGCAGCATCGCCAGTAGCATATTCATCGGGTACTAGCGTACCATGCATTCTTCCGAAGTTATCCTCAATGATGGTCTTATCATCATCATCGACATCTCCATCTCCATCGCAATCAGCAAAAGCATAATTCAAACCATTTGGGAAACTTTGATCCCAAAGCGTGGCTGGTAGGTCCTGACCAACCCAGTCGCTGGTCGGACTCACCCTGCCGTCGCCAGTAGCATCTTTGGCTACTGCCCAGTATAGCACATCAATGTTGTTGACTATACCGTTGTTGTTAATATCCCCAGGCCAGACTTGCTGCCCCAGGATCATAGGGACTTGTATTAGGATTACAAAACTTGTTAGTATTAATTTGCTCAAATGTTGTGGGATTGTTTGTCTTTCTGATACAAATATGCGGCGGGAAAAGGGGGAGGACAAATACATTTTTAGTGTTTTTTCGGATTAGAAAGTGGTTGATGAATTGTTGATTTATTTAAGCTGTAAGATTTGGATGTAATTTAAATCGTTGATTACTAGATTTTTGAATATTTATCACATTATAAATAATTATATTTGATTGATTTGTTTTTTCGGGAAAAATGATGGATATTTCCATCAATAATTATGGAAAAAAGTAAACTTATCGTCTTGCTACGCAGCTTTGCACCTTCAGAACTCAAGCGGTTCCGGGAGTTTGTGGCGTCACCATACTTTAACAAGAATGCGGATTTACTGAGGTTGATAGAATACTTGGAGAGATCGGCGCCTGACTTCATTGGACCTAAAGTTAGCAAAGAGCGTGTATTTCAACACTTATTTCCTAAACAGACTTTTGATAGCCAGGTTTTAGGGCATCTAATGAATTACCTTTTGCGACTGGGGGAGCGCTTTCTGGCCTTGCAGCGCTATGAACAGGAAGAAGAGTTGATCCAGTGTCATACGCTAGATCAGTATGTGGATCGGAAATTGACGAAGCATTACAATTACCTATTGCGAAAAGCTAGCAAAGCCATAACCGAATCGGAAAGCAAGAATGGAGAGTCATACTACTACCAGTATTTAATGGGGAAGGCTGCCGCCAACCATTTCTACAGCTTGCAGGTAAGAAAATTTGATCCAAGTTTACAGACGGTGTCGGATCAATTGGACAAATTCTACTTCTTTCAGAAGTTGAGGTATAGCTGTGAAATGCTGAATCGCCAGACCATTATTCGTGCAGAGTATGAGTTGAATTTTGTAGACGAGGTACAGGAACATCTCCTACAAGCCAAGGAGGTCGATCCTCTTATCGAGATCTATCTGCGAATATACCTAAGTATTAAGGATGCAGAAGAAGAAGGGCACTTTAAGAAGCTTTTGCAGTTAATTGAGACTCATGGGCATACTATTGATCAAAAGATCAAAAGAGAAATCTACTTGTATGCCATTAATTTCTGTGCCCCTAAGATACGGAAGGGAGTTGGAGCTTATACGTCGATTATGCTAGACCTTTATACCAAAGGAATCCAGACGCGAGCGCTATTTAGCGGCGATTATCTTTCGCATTGGACCTATTCTAACGTGGTCAAACTTGCCTTGAGGCTGAAGCGATATGAATGGACAGAGAACTTTATTAAAGAACAATCTATTAACCTTTCGCCAGAGGTTAGGGAAGGAGCAGAATATTATAATCTAGCGGAATTATACTACCATCAAGATGCCTATGATAAGGTGTTGGATCAATTGAATATGCTTCAACTATTTGATCCTCATCATCACCTAGGTTCCCGCGTGATTCTCCTCAAGACCTATTATGCTTTGGAAGCTGAGGAGCCCCTGCTGTCTCTATTGTCTTCTTTTAGTGTATACTTAAGAAGGAATCGGCAGATCTCAGCTGCGATGAAGAAAACCTACCTAAACTTTTGTAATTTATTTCATCAGATCATGAGGAGAAATCCCAAGAAATGGGAAGCACTGGGCGAAGAAATTCAACAAACACAACCACTAGCCGAGAGAGCATGGCTACTACAATTGTGGAAGGAAAGGCCGGTTTATTCTTGATGAAGATCTATGATAGTCGATTAAAAGTGGAAATTTCTATTACGCCAACGGGATCCCTATAACCACCGTTTCCTCCTGAACCACACCAATAACCCTAGTGCTATGATCAACATAAAGCCCCATAGCATGAAGTAACCATATTTGTAGTGCAGCTCTGGCATGTTATCGAAGTTCATTCCGTAGAGTCCGACCAGGAAAGAAAGGGGGACAAAGACAGTGGTGATAATGGTCAATACCTGCATCACCTGATTCATCTTGTAGCTGATTTCAGAAAGATGAAGATCCTGTAAGCCATTGAGCATATCTCGGTAGTTTTCTACCATATCCATTACTTGTATAGCATGATCATAGAGGTCCCGAATGAAAAGCTTGGTCCCTTCTTGGATGATGTCATTTTCTGACTTCGCAAAACGATTAATGGCCTCGCGCAAGGGCGTGATACTTTTGCGGGCCCCGATTAAAGTGCGTTTGATATGGTGAATACGCTCCCGAATGGTGTCATCGGAAGAATCCAATAATTCCTCTTCGAGTTGACTGATCACCTCTTCAACGTCCTCCAAGAGGAAGTAATACTGATCAACCAACACATCTGCCAGGGCATAGACCAAATAATCTGCCCCAAGAGACCTGATTTTTCCACTTCTCGCCTGAAGCCGCTTTCGTACGGATTCAAAAAGATCACTTTCGGTTTCTTGAAAGGTTACCACTAACCCCTTCCTGAAGTAGATGGTAATATGTTCCACATTCATTTCCTCTTGATCCTTTTCAAAGCTCAGCGCCCGGATAACAAGAAACAAGCCCCTTTCATATTCCTCAAACTTCGGCCGTTGATCTGTATCCACAATATCTTCCAGAATCAGCGGATGAATTTCAAATGTTTGCCCCAAGGTCTCTATTAGCCGGGTGTCGTGCAGACCTCTGATGTCGTACCAGTCCACAATGTCCGAATCGGATTGCAAAAAAGTAATGTCCGTTTGGTTATCTAATTTCTGCTCCGTCAGATGCTCTACGTCATACTTGAGGTAATGAATACTTACTTTTTCTACCTTTTGGTCTCCAGTAAATACTACTGAACCAGGGGGTAAGGTTTCTCTATGTTTCTTTTGTTTCATATTGATTCGGATGGCTCCTTCGTGGTAAGTGCTGGAAATAAATCTCAGCGAGACGGATTCTCGTCGTCGATTGTATGGGCAACCGGCTCCTTACCTGTAGGAGTTTGGACGTCTTTCCCAAAGTTAATAATCTCAAGTGAACCTCTTCCTGCCACGGAATCAAGCAGTAAAAATGCTGGATCAAGCTAGAAGCTGTAATCCGATTTTAAAATAAAAGAGATTCACTTCGGCTATTGCCCAAATTGGCTAAATTTGCAGCTTTAATTAACAACCCTGGCTTCCTATGATCCTTTTCTTTGGTAATCCTACAGAAGAAATCTTTGCAGTACAAGTTTCGCATTCCCTAGAAGGTGCTGATATCCAAAAACTTGTGTGGTTATTCGGCGGGCAATCAGTCCTGGATACTGAAGTGGTGCCCGGTATTTTCACCGGCCCGCGGGCTACCATGATCACGCCTTGGAGTACCAACGCAGTTGAGATTACGCAGAATATGGCCATCGAAGGCATCCAGCGTATCGAAAAGTATTCCTTTGCGGGTGAAGGAACAGTGGATTTTGACCCCATGTTAGCGCAACGGTATGAGGGATTAGACCAATCGATTTTTACGATCAATATTGAACCGGCAGCCATCTTGCCCATTAAAGACATTGCTGCTTTCAATGAGCAGGAGGGTTTGGCACTCAGTCAGGAAGAGATTCACTACCTAGAAGGCGTAGCAGAACGAATTGGCAGACCCTTGACGGATTCTGAGGTTTTTGGCTTTTCTCAAGTTAATAGTGAGCATTGCCGTCATAAGATTTTCAATGGCGTATTTGTCATAGACGGGGAAGAACAGGAAGCGTCGCTTTTTCAGATGATTAAGCGCACGTCGAAAGAGAATCCAAACGGAATTGTATCTGCCTACAAAGACAATGTAGCTTTCATCAAAGGACCAGAGCTAACTCAGTTCGCACCAAAACGCCCGGAAAGACCGGACTTTTATGAGAAGAAAACTTTCGACTCGGTGCTTTCCCTAAAGGCAGAAACTCATAATTTTCCTACCACGGTAGAACCCTTTAATGGAGCGGCTACAGGCTCAGGAGGAGAGATCCGAGATCGATTGGCAGGCGGTAAAGGGTCTATTCCCCTAGCGGGTACTGCTGTGTATATGACAGCCTATTCCCGCTTGGACAAAAACCGAAGTTGGGAGCAACAGATGCCTGAGCGTCCTTGGTTGTATCAAACCCCAGTGGACATTCTCATCAAGGCCTCCAATGGAGCCTCCGACTTCGGAAACAAGTTTGGTCAACCGCTGATAGCGGGCTCTTTATTTACTTTTGAACACAAAGAACACGATCGAAATTTAGGCTATGACAAGGTGATCATGCTGGCCGGAGGAATTGGCTACGGCAAGGCAGTGCAAGCCCTCAAAGGTGCGCCTAAAGAAGGAGATAAGATCGTGATTATGGGGGGAGATAATTACCGAATCGGTATGGGCGGTGCTGCAGTGTCGTCAGCAGATACCGGAGAATTTAGTTCGGGCATTGAACTCAATGCCGTACAGCGTTCTAATCCAGAAATGCAAAAGCGGGTAGCTAATGCGATACGAGCGGTAGTAGAGGGAGATGAAAATATTATTGTTTCCATTCATGATCATGGAGCAGGTGGGCATCTCAACTGTCTGTCTGAGCTAGTGGAAGATATTGGTGGAAAGATACAGTTGAGTCAATTGCCAATTGGAGATCCCACGCTGTCAGCAAAAGAAGTGATAGGTAATGAGTCACAGGAGCGGATGGGGCTAATTATCGCAGCGGAAGACCTAGCCCAACTGCAACAAATTGCTGAAAGAGAACGAGCCCCCATCTATGTAGTGGGAGAGGTTAGTGGAGATCATAGGTTTACATTTGAGGGGGAAAATGGCGCCGGCAATCCAATGGACCTTGCCCTAAGTGATATGTTCGGCAGTTCTCCAACTACCATTATGGACGATCAGGAAATCGACAGACAATACCAAGCTATTACCTATGATGCTAGCAAGGTACTATCTTATATTAAAGATGTTTTGCGGCTTGAGGCGGTGGCTTGCAAAGACTGGTTGACGAATAAAGTGGATCGTTGTGTCGGGGGATTGGTGGCGAAGCAGCAATGTACAGGGCCGCTGCAGTTGCCTTTGAATAACTGTGGGGTGATGGCCCTGGATTTTGATGGCAAGAACGGCTTGGCGACAGCCATTGGTCATTCACCCATCAGTGCTTTGATTGATCCGGAGGCGGGGTCGCGGAACTCTATAGCGGAGTCCTTGACCAATATCGTATGGGCTCCAATGGCTGATGGTATTCGATCGATTTCTCTTTCCGCTAACTGGATGTGGCCTTGTCGAAATGAGGGTGAAGATGCACGGCTTTATGAGGCGGTATCTAGTGTATCTGACTTTGCTATTGAGTTGGGAATCAATATTCCGACTGGGAAAGACTCCCTTTCCATGAAACAAAAATACCAGGGTGAGGAAGTCCTGTCACCTGGAACAGTGATTATTACTGCAGCTGGACATTGCGACGATATCTATAAGATCGTAGAACCCGTGCTAAAGAAGGAAGGAGGAGCCTTGTACCATTTGAACCTTTCTCAAGATAGCTTCCAATTGGGTGGATCTTCTTTTGCGCAAACCAGAAATAGAGTAGGAGAGAAGGCACCCACTATCAAGGATGCTAAGTTCTTCGCCAAAGCGTTTGATGCGGTACAAGAGGCTATTAAAGCAGACTTAATCGTAGCTGGGCACGATGTCTCCGCTGGGGGATTGCTGACTTGCTTACTTGAGTTGTGTTTTGCTGATATTGAGCTAGGTGTCAATGTGGACCTGACCGCACTGGGAGAAACGGATTCGGTCAAAGTATTATTCGCTGAAAACAGTGGTTTAGTATTGCAGGCTAAGGATGAGCAACTAGAATCCTTCATGGCGGAACAGGGAATAGCTTTGACCAAAATTGGCTCGGCAACTAGCACGGCCCAATTGAATATTAAGAATGGGGAAGAAGATCATCTTTTTGATGTAGCTGCGTTGCGTGATGTATGGTACGAAACTTCCTATTTATTAGACAAAAAACAGTCTGGGGAAGTAAAAGCCAAGGAACGCTTTGATCAATATAAGCTGCAGCCCTTGCAATACCAATTTCCTGCGGACTTTAAGGGGATACGTCCACAACCAGACTTATCCAAGCCAAGGCCCAAAGCTGCAGTGCTTAGAGAAAAAGGGAGCAACTCAGAACGTGAATTGGCCCATGCCATGTACTTGGCAGGTTTTGACGTGAAAGATGTCCACATGACCGACCTTATCAGCGGACGTGAAACCTTGGAAGATATCCAGTTTATTGGTGCGGTTGGAGGGTTTTCAAATTCAGATGTTCTAGGTTCCGCCAAAGGGTGGGCGGGTGCCTTTATGTACAATGAAAAAGCTAAAAAGGCCCTGGAAAACTTCTTTGCTCGAGAAGATGTATTGTCCATTGGTATCTGTAATGGTTGTCAGTTGTTCGTCGAGTTGAATTTGATCAACCCGACGCATGCGGAACCTTCCAAGATGCTCCATAATGACACACATAAGCATGAGAGTGCCTTTACTTCGGTGCTTATCCCTGAAAATAACTCCGTCATGCTTTCTAGCTTAGCTGGCTGTACCTTAGGCGTTTGGATCTCGCATGGTGAAGGTAAATTTCATTTGCCTTTAGCTGAGGATCAATACAATATTGTGGCCAAGTACGGCTACGATGGCTATCCTTCTAATCCTAATGGCAGTGATTACAATACGGCGATGATGGCTAGTGCGGACGGGCGCCACCTGGTAACTATGCCTCACATCGAACGATCGATGTTCCGTTGGAATTGGGCCAATTACCCAGATGGGCGAGAGGATGATATCTCTCCTTGGATTGCTGCATTTACCAATGCCCGAGAATGGTTAGAGGTCCAAAATGCTAAAAAGTAGCCATTGAGCTGGGCCCAAAAGGTAATTCAAACAGCTTCTAAATAAGGCAGGTATCTTATATTTTTGCTATAATTCGCTTATTTAGGCTCAATATTTGTCGTAGATTTGGATCTAGATAAACCTCTTCCAAACTACTGCCAATACAACTAAGTCTACCCCCCTAAAAAGCCTTGCCACTTGGCGAGGTAATGAGGCATACATGAGAAAACGAACAGGAATAGATATTGCTAAGACTAATCGAATTAAGTGATGAAAAGTATTTCGAGAATCCTACTTATTGTAAGCTTCCTTTGCGCTGGTATGACGATGGCTTCGGCCCAACATTCAGTGGCTAGACAGTGGAATGAAGTGCTGTTAGAAGCCATTCGGAATGATTTTGCCCGCCCTACTATTCATGCTAGAAACCTTTATCATAGCGCGATTCTGATGTATGACTGCTGGGCAGTATACGATGAGCGAGCCGATAATTTCTTTCTCGGTAAGGAGCGAGGAGGGTTTACCATCCCCTTTGATAGTATCCCAATGCCGGAGAATATTCAAGCTGCACAGGAAGAGGCCATGAGCTTTGCACTGTATCGACTACTTAAATATAGATTTCGACGATCCCCAGGTGGTTTCGAAACGGAAATTACCCTCAACAACCTGATGGCCGAGTTGGGCTATGATCGGAACAACACCAGCATGGATTACTCCACTGGCTCTCCAGCAGCCTTGGGTAATTACTTTGCCGATCAGCTAATCACTTTCGGCTTAGGCGAGCTTTGTAATGAAGCCAATGACTATGAAAACCTTTTTTATGAGCCTGTTAACTCGACGCTAGCTCCCCAGCTGCCAGGTAACCCCGATATGGTCGATCCCAATCGCTGGCAACCCTTGTATTTGCGGGTTTTCATTGATCAGTCGGGTAATGTTACCCCCTTCAATGAACCTGAGTTTTTGAGTGCAGAATGGGGAACTGTTGTGCCTTTCGCTTTGCAGGAAGAAGATTTGACCGTCTATGAAAATGATGGAAATGAACATTGGGTGTACCATGACCCAGGTTTGCCGCCCTACTTGGATACTACCCAAGCTCAAGGTTGGGAGGGTTTGTATGAATGGAACCATAGTTTGGTGTCTGTTTGGTCGGCCCATTTAGATCCTTCTGACAGTGTAATGTGGGATATTTCTCCTGCATCCATCGGAAATATCCAGGCTTATCCTGAGACGCTAGAGGAACATGTAGATTTCTATAATCTAGTCGAAGGCGGTGATCCAAGTATCGGTTATGATGTCAATCCACATACCGGCCAACCCTATGAGCCGCAAATGGTGCCCCGAGCCGACTATGCGCGTGTATTGGCCGAATTCTGGGCAGATGGTCCTGATTCAGAAACTCCGCCCGGCCACTGGTTTACCATTTTGAATTATGTAAACGATCATCCTGAGTTTGAAAAGCGTTTCCAAGGACAAGGGGAAATCCTGGATGATCTGGAATGGGATGTGAAGGCCTATTTCATTCTAGGAGGTGCCGTGCATGATGCGGCCATTGCTGCCTGGGGAATCAAGGGCTGGTATGATTATGTCAGACCAGTATCCGCCATTCGCTACATGGCTGAAAGAGGGCAAAGTTCGGACCCGGATCTCCCTAATTATGCTCCTGCTGGTATTCCTTTATTGCAAAACTTTATCGAATTGGTGGAGGAAGGAGACGAACTGGCGGGGGATAATAATGAGCATGTTGGGAAAATAAAAGTATATGCCTGGCGTGGACCAGATTACATAGATCAACCCGAAACAGATCTCGCGGGGGTGGGCTGGATCTTGGCCGAAAACTGGTGGCCTTATCAGCGGCCAACCTTCATTACACCACCTTTTGCAGGGTATATTTCTGGCCACTCTACCTTTTCTAGAGCAGCAGCAGAGGCTATGACTTTGCTTACTGGAGATGAATATTTTCCCGGAGGTATGAGCGAATTTGTGGCCAAGAAGGATGAGTTTTTGGTTTTCGAAGAAGGTCCCAGTGTAGATGTAGTACTCCAATGGGCTACCTATCGTGATGCATCGGATCAGACAAGCTTGTCCAGAATATGGGGTGGAATTCACCCACCAGCAGACGATATACCTGGCCGTTTGATTGGAGAGGAAATTGGAGTGGATGCCTTCGATTATGCTTTGCCATACTTCAATCTGGATGTCACCGATGTGGAAGAATCCGGCCTTGATAAAGAATCTTTAATTTCTGTATATCCTAATCCAGTACTTCAGCAGGAAGGCCTGCAAGTTCAGTTCAAGTCGCAGGCGGAAAATGTGCTTTTGGAGATCCAAAACTCCCTGGGGCAAGTATTGCTTCAGCGTAAGATTGATGCGGCATTTGCGGGGCAGCGACTAGAATTAGAATTGCGAGACCTCAGTCCAGGTATTTATACTTTACGGAGCAGTGCAACTGGACGAGGAATTTCAGTTCAGCCTTTTGTTTTGAAATAGAAGACCTCCCTTGAAATAAGGTAATACCAGCTTGGAGTAGGAATTTTTTTGGTGCTATCCCTGCTCCAATCTGGTTTGACCAAGCTAAATTTTCCAATAGCGTTGATCTATTACGCTGACGCTAATTTATCACCTCCTTTTCAACTCTCCACCGCACTAAATATCGCCTCTCACCTACTGATGCAAGAAAAATGCCTAACCAAGTGCATGATCTGTTGTGGTTGTGATGTTGTTTTAAAGCCCTGTTTAGTAGGTTGTTGTCTGTTTTTTGTTTGCAATATTTTTATGGTAAAGGCTTGAAAATGTCTTTGGCGGGATAGGAGTATAATTTGCAGATTTACAGCATAATTAGGATACAGCCTTTTTCCTTTATCACCACCTTACTGTTATCGACTCTGTAGGCGAACTGCTTTCGTTCAGTTCCAGCGTTTGCTATCCATGTCCCCTCAAATAGGTGAGTCGAACATTTATTCAATTCTACAGCTAGTTTGCTAGTGAAGATCAAGAAATTCATTGGGTATGACCTGGTGCAATACTTTATTACTAATTAATCCATACAACATGAAAGACAAAAACTTCTTTCGAAGTCCATTACCGGTGCTGATACTTTTGGCTACCGTTTTGGGACTATTCTCCCTCAGCTCTTATTCTTCCGTCGATGAGGCAGATAGTCAAGCTATCAAAGAACTGTCAGCAAAAGTGGCAGAAACGGAAGCCGAACTTTTGGGCTTGCAACAACTCAATGAGCAAGTCGGGGCTTGGAGCCAACCAACTATAGGCCAGATTGCCATGTTCGGCGGCAACTTTGCACCAAGAGGCTGGGCCAGATGCGATGGTACGCTATTGTCGATTAGTCAATATCAATCGCTTTACTCCGTTCTGGGTACCACTTACGGAGGAGATGGGCGAACTACTTTCGCACTGCCAGATTTAAGAGGTCGCGTTCCGGTACATGCCGGAGATGGGCCTGGGTTGCACCCTCATGTGCTAGGGTCAAAGTTTGGCGTGGAATATACTGATCTGAAAACCACCCGATTCCCTGTCACGCAATCTGATAGTGTTGCTGTCAATGTGACCATTGGAACTTATCCTCAAGAGATAAATACCAGACAGCCTGGTTTGGGGGTCACTTACATCATTGCCTTGGAAGGCCTTTACCCTTCCCGCAGCTAAGAGGAAACTCCCTTATAGATTAACGTAATTCAACATTTAGTTTTCTTTGACGATTCGTTCGTTCAATCCAAGACCAGGATGCTATATAACGGATCGATCAAAGACATAAAATAAAGAAAATGAAAAAGAATAATATTATCAATTCCTTTGGTGCTCTTGGACTAATGGTAGCCCTTGTAGCAGGATTTTTACTGTTTCCTTCTGCTTCCACTGTTAAACAATCGAACAGTGAAGCTATCGCCGCCCTTTCGCTTAAGATGGAAAACATGACGACTCAGTTGGAAGAGCTAAAATCCGCTGAATGTCAGGAGGATGTATGGAGTGAGCCTACGCTGGGCCAAATCGCCATGTTCGCAGGAAATTTCGCCCCTAGAGGTTGGGCGTTCTGTGATGGGAGTATGCTTCCGATCAGTCAGAATAGCGCATTATTTTCCCTTTTAGGTACTATCTATGGAGGTGATGGCCGGACAACTTTTGCTCTGCCAGATCTTAGGGGGCGAGTAGCTGTTCATGAGGGTACCGGCCCAGGATTAAGCACCGTACGTTTAGGACAAAAGTGGGGCTCAGAGCAAGTAGCGATTAATCCCCAAACCGTACAGGTGACTAGAGCGTCTTCTGGAGATATGGCAATCTCTGGGTTTCCATCTGAAGTAACGACCATGCAGCCCAGTCTTGCGGTAAATTATATCATTGCCTTGCAAGGTGTCTTCCCATCTCGAAACTAACCCACCAAAAACTTATCCATGAAAAAGCAAAGATATTTTATGCTGCTGCTGCTGTCGATTGCTTGTTTTCGAGCGGTCATGGCTCAGCAGGTTGAATTTGATGAAAACAAGTTCTACAGACTGACCAATATTTGGACCGGGGAAGACTATTCCCTCGATGTTAACTTAGAAAATATGGTCATCAGTATGGCACCGACTGGGGCTTCTGAAGGGCAACTTTGGAAGATCATGCCACAAGGAGGCGGTGCCATCAAGTTGGCTTGCAAATCACAAGGCCCAGGCAAGGTGATAGACGTAATCAACGATGGTACGAACAATACAATGAGGTTAACAGATAATGCGGGTTACAGCGGACAATACTGGATGATCGTTCCCTCTGGGGAAGGCTTATACCGATTCGCCAACGGGTGGCAAACAGAGAAGGCACTGGACGGGAATATTGATCCGGAAAATCCTGTTGCTTTTTTAAATCCCGTAGGAAATATTGCAAGCCAGTTTTGGAGGATAACGGAGGCCGATGTACCGAGCACACCCATAGCACCAGGCCCAAAGCTGGAAGTCGGCATGAAAGCTGATGGAGGCATCGTTTTTTATGTGGATGAAACAGGGCAACGAGGATTGATTTGTGCAGAAGAGGATTTCGGTGAAGATATGGGCTTCCAACAGGCGATGCAAGCTTGCGAAAACTATTCATCCGGAGGAAAAAATGATTGGCGCTTGCCTACTTTAAACGAACTGGAGGTAATGTATGTAAATCTTAGGAAGTCAGGTAAAACGCATTTCCAGAATCAGTGGTATTGGAGCTCTGAAAAACTAGATGAACACAATATGTGGTCATTAGACTTGCTTCACGGAGAGCGTTTTCCTCATTGGGAGGAGGACCCTAGCCATGTGCGAGCGGTGAGAACTTTTCCAGCCGGAGCCACGGTCAGTATTCCTGGTAAATAAGCAATAACATTTAGCTTTTGATGATAAACAGATCAGCGGTAAACCCAAAAGGCTTACCGCTGTTTTTCTTTGAACCACTGAACCTGTTAAAGAAAAGAGGATTGGAAGATAATTGCGCTTACCCTGGCAAGTAAGTTTGATTTTCCACTGCCTGTGCTTTCAATGGGGTCATATTATGGGACGCTGTGTCTAGTCTTTCTTTGGTAGTACCGAAAGTGAAATTTTGGAGGCTTGACTTACGGAATGAAAAATCGTGTTATTCGCCTTGATCATTCTTCGATGTTTTCCTAAAGGCTCTCCAGTATTAGGATTAACATCCCATCTTGGAAAATTGCTACTGGAAATGTCTAGCCTGATCCGATGCCCTTTTTTAAAGACATTGGCAGTGGGGAATAAATCTATCTTCAGCCGGTAAACTTCTCCTGGTTTGATCAGATCCCGGGTATGTCGACCATTGCGATAACTCATACGCACAACCCCATCCGTTAAGTTCAAATCAAATCCTTCCGGAAAATCCACGGAAGGAGGATAGACATCCAACAGCTTGACTGTAAAATCTGTATCTACAGCATCTGAAGCCACGAAAAGCTCCACCTCTATTGGGCCGGCAATACAGATGTCTTCTTCTAAGGGAGGTGTTTGAAAGACGACTATATCCGGACGGGCCTTGAGCGGTAGATAAGGAGGACTACTGCCGACAAAGTCTGGGCGTTCTCGTTGATTAAAAGCGCCATCCTTTACACGAGCAGAAACATTGCCACCCAAGGTGGGGACGGGATGCTCCGGATCATAGGTGAAAGTAGTGCTGGCTCCCCCTTTTGTTGGTGCGCTTTTCTGTAAGCCACCTTCGTCATTCAGATAAAAAGTTTGAGTTTGTAATTCGGAAGGGGGCCAGGCATCGAAGCCTCGCCAATAGCCTCCATGATTGAGTCGACCTTCACGGTTTTTGCTACCATCTCCGGTGCCCATGATAAACAATTGGACCGGTTCGGCTTTGATACGTTCTTGTGCTATTCCTTTTAGCAGGTAATCGAACCATAAACCTTGGTATTCTACCCGGAAATCGGCAATACTAGCCGCCTCCCCAAAGTCGACGTCTCCGGCATAGGTTCTACCATTTCCACTATGCGTCCATGGGCCAATGATTAGCCACTTGGGGCTAGTTTGCAGACTATCCAGAACTACAAAGTTTCTTATGGTGCCGCGCAGAAAGATATCATACCATCCACCAACGTGAACCATCGGGACATCTGCTGTTTGCTCGTAATATTCCTCCCAATTTATGCCGCTGGCCTTCCAGAACTCATCATAATCTGCATGAGTAAGCTCTTCCAGGATGTAATCTTCGAAGTTGGGTGCAATGGAAAGGGGGTTCAGGCCTTTGCGGAACGGCCAAGCCGTATACCAATCGGTTACTTTTTCTTTTTCAAAGTGTTTCTGTACGACGGGATCTTTGATTTCCGCTGGAATCTGCCGGAAGGCCCAGGTCAATTCTCTCCCTAACTCAAAGGCACCGCCTTGTCGAACGGCATGATCCCAGGCATTGGTCATTCCTCCCATGTTCAGAATCATAGCTGCCAGACCCTTTGGGTTGAGCTTGGAGGCATCCGCTTGAGTATGGGCGCCATAGGAGGTCCCCCACATGCCTACTTTACCATTGGAAAAATCCTGCTGAGCCAGCCATTCAACCGTGGTAGCACCGTCTCCGGCTTCCTTAGGACTGTATTTGCTGAATATACCTTCCGAATCATATCTTCCTCTGAGATCTTGTACGGCGACGATGTAGCCCCTCGAAGCTAAATGAGTAATCACCGCCTTGAAACGATCGCTGGTTTTGCCGTATGGAGTCCGTTGAAGAACTATGGGTAAGGGTGTCCGCCCAGCTCCCATCCGGTAAATATCGGTAGCCAGACCGATACCATCTTTCGCTGGAATCATCACATTGCGTTTGACCTGCAGTCCATCCACCCCTGGGACAGGCTCGAAGAATGCTTGGGATTGGGCAAAAAGGGTAAATGTGTATAGTATGAATAGAAAGGGAAGGAATGTGTGCTTCATGATTGGTTTTGTTCTAAACGAATCTAAGCAAATTTTGGAGCTTGTTGGTCGGAATAAATTCCTATACCGTATCAAAAAGGAGATTATTAATGGAATTTCGTGTTTCCCATCCTATAACTCATACCGCGACTCCATGAAAAAGACTCCCTCACTTTTGTTGGCCATCATTTTAGACTTTGTGCTGATTTGGCTGTGGGTGCACGATATGGATCCAGACCCAAGCGTAGGTATCGGACTGATTATACTGGTGCCATTCGTCTTCTTGATCAATGCAATAGTGGCCTGTATTTTTCATGTGTTCAAATGGAAAGAATATGCCCAATTATTCTGGCTCAACAGTCTTATTGCTACAGTGATGATGTTCTTCTTGTTTCAAGATGGCATCCGGCGAAATGTGGATCGAAGTTGGGAATCGTGGGTGTTTTACGAGAAGGGGCAGAAATACATCCTAGATCGCTCTAAACGAGATTCTACCTTTTACATTTCTCTTCGTTCAAGCCCTAATTCTTCCCAGGGATATATGTCTGGAACCTACAACCGAAAAGGTTCCGGATGGAGATTAAAGTCAGAAGATCATGAAATGATGATTCAAGAAGATCGACTGATCAATTTCAAAAATGATCGGGATACGATTCCGCTGGTTCCGCGATAAGGTAAATATTTCGTGACCTATTCGTTAACTCACTCCACCCCAACACATATATTTGATATTCACGTAGTCATCTATCCCGTACTTGGAGCCCTCACGACCAAAACCGCTTTCCTTAATACCTCCGAAAGGAGCTACGGTAGTGGAGATCATTCCGGTGTTGATCCCGACCATGCCATATTCCAGGGCTTCAGCCACGCGCCAGATTCGGGCATAGTCTCGTCCGTAGAAATAAGAGGCGAGTCCATAGGAGGTATCATTGGCCAGGGCAATGACTTCTTCCTCGGAGCTGAATTTGAAGACAGGGGCTACGGGGCCGAATATCTCTTCTCTGTATACCATCATCTCCGAACTTGGGTTGGTAATCAACGTAGGCTCGAAAATCAGGTCGTGATCCTTAGATCGTTGACCGCCAGTAACCACCTCGGCTCCCTTGTCTGTAGCATCTTGTACGACTGCTTCGACAAAGGAAAGGGCTTTGGCCTCAATCAAGGGGCCAACGTTGGTGCCAGGCTCCATGCCATTACCCACTTTGATATCAGGGATGGCCTTAGCCAATTTGGCCACGAATTCATCGTAAATCTTCTCATGCGCAAATATGCGGTTGCTACAAACACAGGTTTGTCCTGCATTCCTAAATTTAGAAGCCATCGCTCCTTCGACTGCAGCATCTATGTCTGCATCTTCGAAGACGATAAAGGGAGCATTTCCCCCTAATTCCATCGATACTTTCTTGACCGAATCTGCCGCTTGCCGAAGTAAGATCTTACCGACGCGAGTAGAACCGGTGAAGGATATCTTTTTGACTTTAGGATTAGCGGTCAATTCCTGGCCGATAGCGGGAGCATCGGTAGTGGTTAAGATATTGATCACTCCAGCCGGGAAGCCCGCCTGCTCGGCTAGTTCCGCCAGTGCCAAGGCGCTGAAAGGCGTTAATTCAGAGGGTTTGATGACGACGGTGCAGCCCGCGGCTAAAGCTGGGGCGATTTTGCGCGTGATCATGGCATTGGGGAAGTTCCAAGGCGTGATCGCGCCGACCACGCCGATTGGCTGCTTGATGACTGTGATCCTTTTGTCGGCACCATGGCCAGGAATTACATCGCCATATACTCTTTTGGCTTCCTCAGCGAACCATTCTACAAAACTGGCTCCGTAACGAATCTCTCCTTTGGCTTCAGCTAATGGTTTCCCTTGTTCTAGGGTAAGTATCTTAGCAAGGTCATCTACGTTTTCGAGCTGTAGTTGGTACCACTTTCTAAGAATCTGGCTACGTTGGGCGGCCGTAAGGGCTCTCCATTCTAGGAAGGCCGAGGAAGCTGCTTCGATAGCTGCCACGCAATCTTCAACGCCTAGATCAGGAACACTGCCCAGCAGGTTTTGGTCAAAGGGGTTGCGAACTTCAATACGTCTGTCAGATTGAGAGTCGGCCCATTGGCCATTTATATATGCTTGGGTCTTAAATAGTTGAGGGTTGCTGAGTTGGATCATATTCGTTTTTTAAAGCAAAATGGACGAAGGATGCTATTCGTAACAGTTGGAAGTTAATGCACATTTTCTCCGGCCTAAAATTATTATTTTTCCCATACTTTTTGCGGCCTTTTCCGACAAGTTGAAGCGTGGTGTTTACCTGAAGCAGGAGAGAGGTTGGTTGGGATTGTGCAATACATTATCAAGTTTGTACTATAAATGCGTAATCAGCAGCTTGAGCCATCCAGGGCTTCAAGTTTTTACGTAAATTGGTCACCTGAATTTGTGGTAGTAGAATATCGAAGTCCGTGTCGAATTCTCAGCTAGCATACTTTCAGCTATAGACTGCCTGCCAACTATTTCCACTAGATTGAGTCACCTTCTAATTGCGATTTTGGAATGACATTCAAACCATATTTATCGATTTTGATGATTCTAGTCATCATCTTGGTAGCCAGTCGATGTACCAGTGAAGACAGCTCGGGAAGTCAAGCAAAAGCTGCTGTCCAAAAAGAGCCCTTAAGCATTCATTCAGCTTTACCAAGAAAAGTGAAGAGTCCGAAGGACAATCCCACTACGGAAGGAAAGGTAGAGTTGGGAAGATTACTTTTTTATGATCCTATTTTGTCTGGGGACAAAGATATTGCCTGTGCTACTTGCCACCATCCAGAAAATGGCTATGCCGAATTCCGAGACCTCTCCATTGGTACCAATGGCCAAGGCTTTGGTATAAAGCGGGTATTTAAGGAGCCCAATGTTATACCCTTGGTCAAGCGAAACGCGCACACGATTTTGAATACGGCTTTCAATGGCATGGATACTGGGAATCGATACGATCCAACAGAAGCACCCATGTTTTGGGACAATAGAGTAGTCTCTTTAGAAAAACAGGCACTAGAACCGCTCCTAGCCTTTGAAGAGATGCGCGGCCCAAACTATGGAAAAGAAGATATCTTGGATGAAGTTGTTGATCGCTTAGAAGGAATTCCAGAATATGTAGAAAAGTTTCAGCAAAACTTCCCCGGTCCCAATCCTATCCAGCCAGAAAATGTGGCTAAAGCCATTGCTGCTTTTGAAAGAACCTTGATCACCACCGATACCCGCTTTGATCAATATATGAGAGGGGATGAAAAAGCCATTTCCTTATCAGAACGAGACGGCTTCTTGATGTTCAACAAAGTAGGATGCGGAAAATGTCATAATGGACCTATGTTTTCCGACTACCAGGCCCATGTGGTAGGAGTACCGACAAACAAGAAACTGACGGAATTGGATAAAGGGATTAATGAGGAATTTGCTTTCCGTACGCCAAGTTTGCGCAACCTTCGATTTTCTGCTCCCTACATGCACAATGGACGCTTCAATTCCCTACAAGAGGTGTTGGAGTTTTATGAAGATATTTCGGGAGGGAAGAACCGACACAAGGCCTTGGGGCAAGAGGACATTGATCCATTGATTAAACAACTCGACCTCAGTGTTAGGGAGATGTTACCGATAATTTCTTTCCTGAATACCTTAAACGAAACGAACTTTGACAAGGAGATTCCGGAGCAAGTCCCTAGCGGGCTTCCGGTGGGAGGCAATATTGAATAGGTATTTTTATCGACCTTTTTCTTTACCTTTCGGTTATCGGCCTTAATGAGAGGAAAATGAGTTACGAAAAAAAGCGATCGATATATTCGAATCAATATCCTGCCATTGATGACTTAGCACGTAAAGCCAAAAGGAGAATTCCCTATGTGGCTTGGGAATACTTGGAGTCCGGCACGGGTGATGAGGATTTGATTCATAAAAATAAAAAGGCGCTACAGCAAGTCACCTTCACACCTCGCTTCTGCCAAGGCACCTTAGAGCCAAGCATTGAAACGGAATTCTTGGGAAGGCGATATGCAGCCCCTTTTGGCATAGCTCCAGTAGGACTTACCGGCCTCATGTGGCCAAAGATCGAGCAATACCTGGCTGAATCTGCGGCTCGTTGTCAAATACCCTACACGCTCAGTACCGTAGCCACGGACACTCCGGAAGCTGTCGGGCCCAAAGTAGGGGAGATGGGCTGGTTTCAGTTATATCCTCCAAGGGAAAAGGAGTTTCGGCAATCACTGCTTCAACGAGCAAAAGATAGCGGCTTCCATACCCTGGTTGTAACGGCGGATGTACCCATGCCCAGTCGTCGCGAGCGCACTAAAAGAGCAGGCCTCCGCATGCCCCCGTCCATCACTCCTAGCATGATCTGGCAGGGCATCACTCATCCCGCCTGGTCCTGGGCCACCCTTCGCAATGGCTTACCCCGGCTAAAGACGGTAGAAAAATATGCTACGCATACTAATATGAAATTCATCAGTAGCATGGTGGGAAATCGATTGGGAGGAACCTTATCTTGGGAGTATTGCCGGATTCTCAAGGAAGAATGGGATGGACCTGTAATTCTGAAAGGTATCCTCCATCCGGAAGATGCTTCTAAGGCGGTGGAAATCGGCTTAGATGGCATTGTGGTGTCCAACCATGGCGCTCGGCAATTTAATGGGGCGATCCCGGCAATTGAAGCATTGCCCGCCATCGTAGAAGCAGTAGGTGGTAAGGCGAGTATCTTATTTGACAGCGGGGTACGTTCGGGCCTCGATGTTATGCGCGCTTTATACCTTGGAGCCGACTTTGTGCTGCTAGGTCGAGCCTTTATCTATGGGGTGGCCGCACTAGGGAAATACGGTGGTGATCATGTCGTAGAAATCTTAACGGATGATTTAAAAAACAATATGGTACAATTAGGAGTAGAAACGCTCCAGGAACTACAAATGTCTAGATGATGGCTACAGCAAACAACAATGAGATTGGCGGATGGAAAAAACGACTGAAGGCTTTGGGCCCTGGACTACTATTCGCCAGTGCGGCCATCGGAACTTCGCATCTAGTCCTGTCTACTAGAGCTGGGGCACATCATGGTATGATCTTTTTCTGGATTATACTGCTTGCGCTTATCCTCAAGTACCCTTTCTACGAATTTGGTCCACGCTATGCTAATGCGACGGGATTTAGCCTGTTAAAAGGATATAAAGCTCAAGGGAACTGGGCCGTATATTTGTTCCTAGTAGTCATTTTTATCAATATGTTCGCGGTGACTGGGGCGGTAGGTGCGGTGACGGCGGGGCTACTCGCCACCCTCTTTGGGGTAGCGATCATGCCGGTGCCTCTATTGGCGGGTTTAGTCATTTTTCTGACGGTGATTCTGCTACTGCTTGGAGGGTATTCTACTTTGGATAAATTTATTAAACTGCTTTCGATTGTTCTATTACTTACGGTCTTGACGGCTTTTATTGCCGTTTTGGTAAAAGGCCCCCTGGAACCCGTGGCTGGGTTTGAAGTACCGACGCTCTTGGAAGGGGCAGGATTGACCTTACTCATCAGTCTATTGGGCTGGATGCCCGCGGGCTTTGAGGCCTCGACGATGAATAGTATTTGGGTGGTGGAAAAATCACATGTGGAAGGATATAAGGCTTCCCTAGAGGAAAACCTCTTTGATTTCAACTTAGGCTATGTATTCGCCACGCTATTGGCCTTGATGTTTATGACGATTGGGGCCTATACCGTTTATGGCAGTGGTGAACTGCTAGAGGGTAATGCCACCCAGTTCTCAAATAAATTGCTAGGGGTGTTCACTGCCAACCTAGGACAATGGGCTTATCCGATCTTGGCCGTTGCCGCTTTTGGAACGATCTATGGCACCCTCATCACTATTATGGATGCTTTTCCAAGAAGCTTTGTAAGTGGACTTCGAGTACTGAAATTTGAGCAGAGTGAAAAGAACGAGGAGCAGCAGCAATTCTTGGATCGTTATTACAAAATCGTGTTGATAGTCGTTGGGATTGGAGGTTTTTTGCTGTTCTACTTATCGGCAGCTAGTATGATCAAAATCTTGGAATGGGCCACGGTAACTTCTTTTATTACTGCTCCTATCATCGGTTTTTTGAACCTCCGAGCAATACAAGGTACGGATATTCCAGACTCACATCGTCCACCTGCTTGGATGATCATCTTGGCCTATATTGGATTGATAGCGATGGTTGGGTTTGCGGCTTACTACATATTGAGCCTGATGTAGCAGACTTGAACCTTCTTAAATATTGAGAGTTTAGAAACTATACCCAAAATCCTGATTCATGTCTGACACCCCCGTTTGGAAACTCAAGTTCTACGGTGTGAGGGGTTCCATCCCCGTCTGTGAATCTTCTGCGACAGAATTCGGAGGCAATACCACCTGCTTTTACTTGGATCTGCTCATCAAACCACCTGAGGAGAAGGCGATCGTCATTTTTGATGCAGGTACCGGTATCCGACAGTTAGGTAAAGACATTGTATCCGGACTTGTTCCTCGCACGGAGTACATTCTGCTTCACTTTAGCCATTTTCACTGGGACCACATTCAAGGCTTTCCCTTTTTCGCCCCAGCCTATTCCCCCGATCAGAAGATTGCTCTATTTTCTCCGCATTTCCATGCGGAGGATTGGGATAAATTGAAGGGGATTTTTGCACAACAAATGCAGCGCGAGTATTTCCCCGTACAGTTGGATCGGATGGGGGCTAATATGCGTTTCTACTCCAGTGAAGAATTTCAGGAAAGACTCAGCTTAGACCAGCACGTGAAGTTCAGCTACCACCTACACAATCACCCTGGTGGGGCCTATAGCTATCGCATAGATGGCTACGGAAAATCACTTGTTATTTGCACGGATATAGAACATGGTGAAAAGATAGATCCGAAGGTCGTGGAATTTTGTAGAGATGCGGATGTACTGGTTCATGACGGCCAATTTAGTGACGAACAACTGTTGGAGCGCAGGGGTTGGGGGCATAGTAGTTTTAGCCAAGCTATTGAAGTAGCCAAACAAGCCAATGTCAAAAAGCTATACATCTCTCACCCCGACCCAGACCATCATGACGATTACCTACGTGCGGTGGAAAAGGATTGTCAAGCCCTTTTCCCAAACTGCTTTTTTGCAAAGGAGGGAACTGAGGTGCTAATTTGAAACAAAGTAAATAAGTCCTAAAAATCAACAGGATTGAAATGGCATTGGTAATACTAAGGTGAAGGTTACTTCACGAAATACATATCTAAATCTCCTTTCCCTTTCGCACTAATCTTACCTCGATAGTCACAGTCGAATTGATGGTTGATTAATTCATAGGTGCTAGCGGAGACATTAATTCTACCTTTTTCGCTAGCAGTTTCAAGGCGACTGGCTGTATTGACCGTATCCCCGAAAATGTTGTACGCGAATTTTTTTGTGCCGACTACGCCCGCGGTTATCGGGCCAGAGTGTATTCCGATTCGAACTTGCCACTGGATAACACTGGAGCGATTTCTTTCCTCGAGAAATGCAATTATTCTTTTAGCTGCAGAAACACATCTCACGGCATGATCTGGAAGTTCCTCCGGCAGTCCACCTACTGCGAGATATCCATCACCTATGGTTTGAATTTTTTCTACGCCTTCTTCCTCCATGATGGCATCGAAGCCCTTAAAACAGTCATTTAGCTCTGCAATGATCTCTTCGGGCGTGCTTTGGGCAGAGATACGGGTGAAATTGACAAAATCAGAAAAGAAGATGCTCACACTTTCATATTTACGTGGGATAGTCCTTCCGTTTTCCTTTAGTTCTTGGGCGATGCTATAGGGCAAGATATTGAGGAGGAGATTTTCTGATTTTTGTTGCTCTTCTTCAATTTCCAGCTTCTGTTGTCCTAGCTTCTTATTGGTTCTTCTGGAGTAAACCAGCCCCGCCAAGATCATGAGGGAGATTAGGAATAGAAGAAGCCCAATCCGTTGGGCAGCAAGTGTACTCTTCTGTTGAAGTTCCTGTTCTTTTTCCAGTAAAGTAACACGCTGTTCTTCCTGAACCAGAAGCGCTTCCTTTTTTTCTAATTCAGATTGGGCCAGTGCTTCGGCCTGAGCCAGTTCATCCAATTGACGTTCTTGCTCCTGGATTTCCAACCGACCTTGTGCCAGTAATAGAGCTTGTTTAGTGCGTTGGGTCTCCAATGCCTGGTTCTGGAGTTTTGCCTCTTGGATCTCTTCCGATTGTCTGAGTATCTCAAGGTCATTTTCTCTTTGCTGCGCAGCTAAATTCAGGTTGGAAATTTCGAGCTTCTGGCGTTCCTTTTCCAATTCAAGTTGATCAATGGTTAATTCCTGAATTTCCCCTCTGATTAAAAGCAACTTGACCTGCTTTTCGGTTTCCCCTAATTGTATGGTCTTTTGGTATAAACGATCCTGCTCTAAGCGAGCATTGAGCAGCATAGAATCTTGCAAGGCTTTATGAATTTTGAAGGCCTTATTTGCCTCTTCATATTCGAAAAGCCTTGAATGGATTTCCGCGAACGTTTCATATACTTCGGACCTAAGTTGAGGGTTTTGACTTTGATTGGCTGAATGAATGGCACTTCTATTAAATTTTTGTGCATTGAAGTAATCATTCCGCTGGAGGTAGATGTTTGCGATTATATTATTGATATTCCCTTGACCGAGATTGTCCGTCTTAGCCGTTATGGACAAGGCTTTGAGTAGGTATTGTAGGGCCAGATTTGTATTGCCATTGTTGAAATACGATACCCCTAGGTTGGTATATAGTACAGCTAAACGATTGTTGTCTCCTGCAAAGTAATTTTCAGCTCGTTCAAACCACTGGATCGCTTGTTGATGCTGAGATAGGAAATTCTGAGTATACCCTAAGTTGTTATAGATTGTTCCTAGTGCATCTTGGCTTGACGGAGAGGCCTCTATCAGTTCTTTTAACTGGAGGTTATAAACCAGGGCAGCTTCGTAATTCTTAGCTTTTTGATAAGCAGAAACCAGTTTGCGCAAGGTACTCAGTTGGTAGGTGATATCCTTGCCAGGTAGTTTCATGACTGCTAAGTAATAGATTTTGGCACTATCGGGCTTTAGTGTTTGTACATAGTTAAACCCCAACTTTTCATATAATAATTCAACTTCACGATCATTTGAGCGATCCAAAAATGCCTCTGCACTTTTATAATAGGAAATAGCCTCCCTGTGTAGGGACGCTTCGCTATATAGGTCTCCAATTTGAGTATTCACTTGGACCAATGCCGGAATAGCCTTTTGTCTTTCTAATACCTTCCTTTTTTCTAATAGATACCTTAAAGCATTGGTAAGGTTATTCTGTTCAAGTTCGATGGGGATAAGCCCCTCTAAACTCTTAAGAATACCTTCTTCGAACGCTTGTTGGCTTGCTAGCGTATAAGCCGTCTCGAATTTCTCCTTGGCGATGTCGAAGGAGTCAGCTCTGGAGGCCTGACGGAGTATCTGCAGTATGACAGTTGAATCCTGGACTTGTCCCACGAGATTCCCAGACAAGCAAAGGGTGAATAGGATAAGGTGAAGTATAAATCGTGATGGCATCTTTAAGGCATTAGTTCAACTCATAGTTTAACCCCAGGTGAAAAGTAAATAGGGCCTGTGGATTGTAAAAGAGGACATCATTGCTAGAGGAGGCATCTATTCCGGCATACTTTGTATTGAGTATGTTAAAACCTTTAGCATAGAGTAAAAAGTTCTTATTGATAGCATAGCTTACTCTAAGATCTACTGTATGGTAGCCGGCGTTGTAAAGGTTAACGCCTCTATTGAGTATATCCCTTGCATTAAGGCGAAAAGAGTTTCTGGTTAATGACCTAGAGGCAAAATATTGATCAATTCCTACGGTCAGTTGTGGTAGAGGGGTAGCAAATAGGGAAAGCCTGGAGATGAAATTTGGATGAGCCCTCACATCATCCAGTACGCGAGTTTCATTATTAAAATCTCCAAGATTTGTGGTGGTTAAGCTTTCCCTTCCAGTGGCAAAATTCAGACTTAGGGTAGCTCCCAGCTTAATGGCAGGCATAAGGTCTCTTAATCGCAAAACGGCTTGCAAATCCAATAGTTCTGCTGAAGAATTTTCGTCGTTGAAATATCCAAGGACAAAGCCAGTAAGTCCTGCTGGTGGTCTTCCTCTGTCGAAGGCAATATTATAATTGATAAACTGATCGGTCCGGGTGTATGATACATTTACATCCAGATTTAGTTTCTGGCTATTATCCCATCTCATCCCAATTTCATAGGATCCCGTTTGCTCGGGCTCCAATTGCTCTACTCCTGTTTCCAAAGACCCTGGGTTGTTGGCTTGAAAGGTATAACTGGTAGCACTAAAGTAAGGAGAAGGGGCCCGAATCGCTGTGCTGTAAGAGGCTCGAAACTGAATGGTCTCTGAAAGTTTGTAAAGCAGAGCCAATCTCGGATTAAAGGTTCGTATGGATGCTGCAAAGTCTCCGTTAGCTCGATTGAGAAACTGGCTACTTACCAACAGATTTATTCTTTTGCCTAAGGGTTGAAATAACTGAACAAAGAGGCTATACTCTCGGATACCTTGGTCCGTAAAAGCTGGTGTGAGATTGGTGGCATCCCCAAGTTCAAAATTGACAACTCTGGCTTGAAATTCCCGCAGGGCCTCGCCTCTTCCTAGCAAGTATTTTATTCCCGCCAGTAAATCCCCACTGGAGAAGACGGGGAGATTAAAGGTCTGTTCGATGCTGTATTCATTAGAATTAGCACCCATAAAGCGTAAGCCCGAATAGAAATTGTTTTCGACCTGAGCGCGAAGGACCTCTGTATTAGTTGAATCAGGAATGGTACTGTATAGCAAGGAATTTAAGATCGGTTGGACAAATTGATTACTAGATCGGTTATCCATATTATAACTCAGGAATTGGAGCTTGGTCTCTGAGCTTAGCTGGCTAATTTTAAATTGAGCTCTAATTAAGGCTGAAGTAATGTTCTCCCCTGTACTTATCAAGGGATTGGAATAGGTGACTGTTGCCGGATTATAGCCGATGGAGCTGTGGTCTCTCCGATTCATGTTCAGGACAGCCAGACTGAGAAATCGATAACTTACTTCACCTCCAACCGAACGACTTTCATGTGGTAAATTTTGGATGTTGGGCGAATTTGGCCTGCCTCGATAGTTTGGATCGTTCAGGATATCAGTAGTGTCAGAGTTCGGCCCGATATAATTTAAGGGATTGTATAAAAGCCCTTTATCATAAAAGATTCTACGATCATCAAACCGTGTATCCGTTCCGAATAACTTGAAGCGTACAATATCCTTTCCTTTGCCAATTTTTCCGCCAAACAACAGGTTTAGACTCTTGTAATTGTCCGAACCGACATGCAAACTAGCTTTAGTAAAAATGGGGTATTCCGAGTCAGCTACTACAATATTGATGATACCCGAGGAAGCATCAGCCCCGTAGAGCGCCGCAGCGGGTCCATATATTACTTCAATCCTTTCAGCCTGTTGAATGGGTAGCTGTGCTCCGATTGGCATTCCACTTACGACATAGGGTTTGATCGGATTTCCGTTCACTAGGATTTTCGCATAGGTATTACCCAGAAGTCCGCGCATCGTAAACGTCTCTCCCTCTAAGGCGGAGCCTGGTTGAGAAACCCTGATCCCGGGCATTGACTTGAGCGCGTCAACCAGCGTTATATAGCCGTTATGGATGATTTCCTCCCTTTGTATAACATGAACAGAAAAGGGTAGTTCGGAAATATTTTGTAATGATCTACTGGCGGCTGATACCTGAGTACTATTTATTAAGCTGTCACTGAATAGGAGATCCTGATAGCCCAGCCGATCTAACTCCTTTATAAGACTATCTGATTGTGCTTGAAGTCCTACGATCAAGAAAATTGAAACACACCAACTTAGAAATTGCTTTGACATCTTTATAGGTGAGGTCAGAAATTAGGTTACTAAAGATAAGTACAGTAAAGATACATCTCAACAATTGGTTTTTGAGTTCGTTTCCGCCTTTAAGCCATTCCCTTGAGTAAAAATGGATGGTAAGTGCCGAAACAACATCTCCTTGTAAGTAAGACTACTGTAAATATCCTTAAACCCTTTGTACGATCCTTTTAATCGCTAGTTTCTTTACTGTTGAAAGTTTTAGTACCCCTTTGATTTCAATGCTACGGCTTATCCTTTTTGCCGCTGTACTTGTTAAACCACCCAACTACCGTGCTTACTTTTGACATTTGGTGACTGGGTCGTTTACGTATACCATGAGATTCTTCAGGTACTCTGACCAGAACGGTTTCTACACCTTGCAGTTTCAGCGCCTTATAGTATTGTTCGGATTCAGACATGGGGGTGCGCCAGTCCTCCTCTCCCGTCATGATGAGTGTCGGTGTTTTCACATTCTTGGATGCTTCTAACAAAGACCGCTTTCGATAATTTTCTGCATGATCCCAGGGCATGCCTGGAAACCAATAAGCTAGGGTCCGGGAAGCGATGTCCGCCGTAAAATTGAAACTCTCCCAGTTGATAACAGGGTAGAAGGCTACTGCCGCTTTGAAGCGGTTGGTGTGACTGATCATCCAAGCGGTCAACACTCCACCACCGCTACCACCGGTCACGTAAAGCTGGTCCTCATCCACGAATCCTTTTTCAATTATTGCATCTACCCCCGAATTCAAATCATAAAAGTCATCCCCAGGATAGGCGTGATGAATAAGGTTGCCGAATTCTTCCCCATAGCTGGTGCTACCTCTAGGGTTGGAATAGAGGACTAAGGCGCCGCTGGCTGCCATTAACTGCTTCTGGGAATCAAACTTAGGGCCATAAGAAGCGAATGGCCCGCCATGGATCTCCAGGATTAGGGGGTACTTTTTAGCGGGGTCAAATCCGGGAGGCTTGATTAACCAACCCTGGATTTTCCTTTTGTCTAAAGAAGACTCCCACCAGACCTCCTCAACCTCCCCTAACTCTCTTTGCGTAAACAGATCTTTATTGAGATTTGAGACCTGTTTTATTGTTCCATCTACTGTTCTGACGCCTATTTCACTCAGTGTCTGCGGACCCCCTAGATTAAAGGTGAAGGTCCCGTTAGCTGAGACTGAAAAATTTCCACTACTATAGGCAGAATCCAAAGATCCAAGGCCTTCTGCAATGATCTCATAGGAGCCATCTAGCATAAACTTCGCTAGTTTCGTTTCACCTTCCGTGTTAAACAGGGCATAAATGCTTTGTCCGTCGGGGGCCCAACAAGGGGAGTAGATCGTCCGATCGAGCTTTTTTCCCAGTACTCGAGTATTGGAGCCATCTCTGTTGGCTACCTGCAACTGCCGTACTTGATAGCCTTGCAGTTGATCATCAAATCCCGTGTAGGCGATTAGCTTCCCATCAGGGGAAACGACCACTTCCCGATCCGGCCCCTTGCGTTTAGTGATCTGAATAGGTTCTCCGCCAGCAAGCGAGAATTCATAGATTTCTGATTCAAACAATTCCTCTTCCCAATCTTCATTCCTGTTGGCGGAAAGAAGAATACTTTTACTATCAGGGGACCAATCAAAGCTAGCGCTATTGAAAGCAAATCCTCCATTATGGTAATCTCCGTAGGTGATTTGCTTAGCTTTCCCTCCCGCTGCAGGCAGTATGAAAACCTGATTGTATCCGGGCTCAATCTCTCCAACCCCATCAAAGCGGAAAATCAGTTTATCGGTCATTTTAGCGGGTGCTGCCCAATTAGCCCCTTCCGGTGGTTTGGGAAGGTGTCCAATTTGCAAAGGGGCTTCAGGTACCCGCATAGTGAAGGCAATATGTTGGCCATCTGGCGACCACCGCAAATTCGCCGGAGTTTGGACTAGGTTGCTGATGGCGGCAATCTCTCCACTGTCATTCCAGCGGATATAAATTTGGGCACTTCCGTGCTCGGTAGATAGAAAAGCTAACTTTTTTCCATCTGGTGACCATTTCGGGTTATAGGCTTCATGTTTCCCCGAGCTTATAGGCCGATGTTCACTACCATCGGTGTTCATCAACCATACGTTGGAAAATCGCTTGTCGGTCATGACATCGGCCCAGCGCCTTACATAGGCTATCTGTTCACCATTTGGGGAGATCTGTGGCTCTATGGCGATCTCCATGTCAAATAAGTCGATCAGCTGCAAGGGCTGGCCCTGCTCTGCTTGGGCTTCCGCCGGATGAAAGCTGAGTAACATGAAACTAGTAGTAAAGAATAGAAAAAGAGAGAAAGGTGAAGTAGGAAATCTGAAACTCATACACAATGGATTCGTAAAATATTCAGTATGAGAAAAATACAAAAGAAGCAGCGAAGTTCGGTAACATCGGGTAACTATTTATTCTAAATCAAAACCTACAAGATCGCTTATGGAGCCCAGGCATTTTCCCTCCCTGGAGCGGTATGCTGTGTACTGGTAAACTCAAGAGATATCTACTGAATTGTTCTGTTCATATTTTTCAAATACTAAACCAGCACTCGAATGATTGCAAATAAGTAGGAGTTGCCTGATTATTAAGAATAAACTGTAAAATATTAAACAAATAGATTGCCGGGCTTTTCCTAGTTTTGATTTCCTATTCATCAAACATATACTTCCATGAAACATGCACAAACTACTTTTCTGTTAGCATTTCTACTGATGCTATGCGCTGGGTCGTTGCTGGCCGTAGATCCTGGCAAGGACTTTTTGATTACCCTGGATGGATCAAAACTAACGGGGGAAATTAAGACCGTCGCCTTCAAACAAAGGAAAACCCAAATCTCCTTTCGAAATGATCTTGGCACGCTGTACACAGTTGATGCCTCTTGCATTTATGGATTTGCCTGTGAGGAAGCTGGAGAAATATTGCTATTTGAGAGCAAGTTCCTGAATGGAGAGTGGCAGTTCCTGAAAGTAGAAAATAAGGGCAATGTACTGACTGTCTATACTAGCTCTGAAAGGCAGCTTCAGTTCGTAGGATCTAACCAGAACCCGATAGTGGTGCAAGATCAAAAATCCCCACAAATTTGGCTGCAATTCGAAGGAGAACAACCCTTTAGGTTGTATCGATTTAATTTCAGAGGGGTATTGCGGAAGAAAATGAAATCTCATCCTGAACTGGCCAGACGGATTGGGAGAAGAGGTTTCCGATATAAAAACCTGGCCATGATTGTAGATTCGTATAATAGGTTTCATCAGGAGACTCTGTAGAAACCTCTTTCTCTGAATCGTAGTGGCAGGAATATCCTCGCAGAGGAACTGACCTTGCCAAGCTGGTGGCCGATTGCTAGGCATTACCTTAGGGTTGGCTGTACGTTCGTTGTTAACCTATTCCAGATCAGCTTCTAGTACACCTACCAACAACCCGCTACTTATTATATCTTGCAGCCAGATGTACTGAATAGCAAAAACGAAAAACATGTCAAAAACAACAAAAGAATTTTTCTTTGCAGCAGAAGAAAAATGGGAACAAGTAGATCCTAAAATCCAACGGCAGATTCACGGGACGGACGACAAGATCATGTTGGTGAAGGTAAAATTTGAGGAGGGAGGTGTCGGGCAATTGCATCAACACTACCACTCACAGGTAACCTATGTGGCGAGTGGTGAATTTGAGATGACTATTGGCGATGAGGTGAAGACTATTAGGGCTGGCGACTCTTATTACATTCCACCAAACGTCATACATGGCTGTACTTGTACCAAACCTGGTATCTTGATCGACGTCTTCAGTCCTTTACGAGAAGATTTCCTCGCTTGAGTATTTGATCCATACGATCAGGTGGGTTGCTCAAAGTAGATCAAGCATACGGTATGAAAATAGAATCGAACAAGGTTATTTTTATTATGGGTGTTTCAGGGGTTGGTAAATCTACCATAGGTAAGATATTGTCTGAAAAATTGGCTATCCCATTTTTTGACGGAGATGATTTTCATCCCCCTAGCAATATTCTTAAAATGTCGAAAAAGCAAGCACTCACCGATGAAGATCGAGAACCTTGGTTGAAGAACTTAAACGCTCTGGCTATAGAGCAGATAGAAACAGGGAGTTGCATTATTGGATGCTCAGCACTTAAGCAATCCTATCGTGATCGTTTATCTAAAGACATTGAAGATCAATGTGTCTGGGTTCACCTTCAGGGTACTTTTGAGCAGATAATGACACGATTGAAAAACCGTGCAGGTCATTTTATGCCTGCTGAACTATTGAAGTCACAATTTGATACCCTCCAGGATTCTACGGAATCGATTGATATCGATATTAAGTTTACGCCCGAAGTCATAGTAGAAAAGATCATCGAAGATTTGTAATCCCGATAAATTGGTATGGCTTCTATGGGCTTGTAGCAGATATTTCAGATGGTCGATCAGTCCTTTCAATGATTCCTATAACCCGCATGCCTATAATTGACTTGTCTGCTAGGCCCCAACAACAATACTTCTGCTAAAAATATTTTTTAATCGAATAAGCTAGGGGCTGGGCAAAAAGCATTTGATCTTGGCATCGCACAATTGGGATTCAATTATTCTTTCGATTTTTTGATCGAACAAGAAAAGTCATTCTCAAGCGTTAAACACGTGATAAACCGTTTTGGGGCTACTGCCATTATGAGCAAACAACAATAGGATGAAAATATCTGCCAAAGGGAAGTACTATGGTACGGAAGATATCGAGGTTTCACTCGGTGAGATTGTAATGACTCAATACGATTATACCATTGAAACCACGCCATGGCACTATCATGAAAACCCATACTTTATGTTTGTGCTGGATGGTAATATGGTGGATAACAACAAAAAGGTGCGGACTTTGCTCCCAACTGGCAGCCTTATGTTCAATAATTGGCAGGAGGAGCACTTTGGTTTTCGACATTCACAGCAGGCCGCAGGTTTTCACTTAGAATTTGAGAAAAGTTGGTTTAAAAAAAAGGGCGTAGACCTTAGCGTCTTTGAAGGTAGTAAATTGATCCAAGATCCGCAGGTACACCTCCCATTTGCTAGGTTGTATCATGAATTTAATGTGGCAGACGAACACAGTGAACTCTCCATAGAACTCCTGTTACTCCAAATCTGTGACGTATTGGGGACAGCCAAACAGTTTCAGCAAAAAGGAACACCAACTTGGGTAGCCAAACTCAAGGAAATTCTCCAATTCGATAATGCTGATCTTACTTTACAGTACTTGTCTCAGCAACTGGATGTTCATCCAGTCCATATTTCAAGAGCCGTACCAAAGTACCTCTCTGTTAGCTTAGGGGAATATATCAGACAAATCAAGATAAAACGAGCCATCCCCCTTCTGCTGGATTCCAAATACCTACTCACCCAAGTAGCATACGAAGCCGGGTTTGCGGATCAAAGCCACTTCAATTATACCTTTAAACGTTACTTTGGCGTCAGTCCTGGCAAGTACCGAAAAAACCTACTGAAAAAGCAGTAATGTTAATTTCACACAATTTTTGCTAAAACAAACTACCCATCTTGCGATTACTAGCCATTTAATATAGATCTATTTTCGTGGATCCTGCGGCTGGGTGTTTCCTTACCCTCTTGAACGCTCATTACCATCACTCATACTAAAACCAAGTCAAATGCGACAGTACATCGTGCTCCTCTTTCTTTGTGTATCCTTTCTATCGTTTGGCCAAAGGCCTCCCGTTCCCAATCTTCCCTTTACTAGCTTAGAAGAGGCCGGTCTCAATCGAGACTCCATGAATGCCCTGATTGATGAGATTGACAATTTTCCACAACGAAACTTCATAGGATTAGTGGTAATTAAGGACAATCAACTGGCCACGGAGTGGTATTTTAATTCTTTTTGGCGGAGTCACATTCATGATATCCGATCCTCCGGCAAGAGTATAACCTCCTTACTGTTGGGGGTTGCCATTAAAGAAGGCCTTGTACAAAGTATAGACCAAGACGTCTATTCTTTTTTCCCTAAAAAGAAATATCCTATGTTGCATGAGGATTATAGGAAGGTAAAGATCAAAGACCTCCTTGACATGTCCTCGGGTTTAGATGCCGACTCTGATGATGGCAATACACCTGGTAATGCTGGACAATGGATGGGGAAGGACGAATGGTTGACCTATATTTTGGGTATTCCTCAGACGGGTACACCAGGTGAAAAATGGGTCTATGCAGATATCAATGCTGCCTTAATCGGAGCCATCATAGAAGAAAAATCTGGCATGAGCCTGAGAGATTTTGCACAGGAGAAAATCTTTGACCCGCTAGGCATCACGCAGTTTTATTGGTATACAAATGCCTCGAACCAAACGATGGCGGCAGGCAATCTTTATATATCCACCTTAGCTTTTGCTAAACTAGGCACTCTAGTGGCGAACCAAGGTAAATGGGGGAATGAGCAAATTGTAGATGCTGCCTATATAGAACGCCTATTGACGCATAAAGTCTTCGATTTCCCAGAAGGATGGCGTGCTGACCAGTATGGAATGCTGTGGTATAAGTCAAAGCGGAAATTCGGTAAAAAGGAGGTGGAATACCTGTGGGCATCAGGTTTTGGAGGGAATCATTTACTAGTCGTCCCAGCTGAAAAAATGGTCATTGCCATTACCTCAGCAGGCTATGGTTTACGGTCTGCACACGCCCGCTCATATCGTATCTTTAGCAAACTGATGAATGCCTTGGATTAAATTAAGTTGGGTTTTCTAGGGTATAGTACCTTTCTTTTGCTTAATTTTTGCTCCGTCAGGTGTACAACAATTACGGTGCCCTATGTTCAGAAAGGTCTCTATCCATGAGGATGTCAGTACGGGAGTCATTAAAATTTCAAGTCGGCCAGAAGGCTTTGCAATCCTTTTGTTTATGGCTGCGCTGATCGGTGTCTGTGCCTTACCTCTTAGCAAGTACCGGGACGACTATTTCGCCTATGTCGGATTACTATATCTATTGGGGTTAGTGGTATATTATTCGATCATATCAATTCAATCCGTCACATTCGAGAAAAAGGAGGTCATAAAGGTGAGGAAAGGCTTCAAATCTTGGCAATTCCCATTTGAAGTTGTAAGTGGAGGCTATACCTCCTATGAGAAAAAGGTTTCCAGACAAAGCCTGGCGGCTACGCATTTTCTCAATCTTGAATTGCAGGTAGATCTGCCAAATAACTCAAATCAATGGATTAGGAATGGTAAAGCCAATGTCTTCCATTATGGCTTTAGTCAATGGGGCCCCAAGCAACAGGAAATCTGGAATAAATTTAACCACATTCTAAAAGAACGAGGAATTCCCAACCTAAGGGAAAAAGATACTTAATCGATGGTAGTAAGCAGTTAAGCTAAGGATCTTGCCGAATTCCTTATCGTGGCGTATCTTTTCACTGTATACTAGCTCTAACTAATAATAAACAGTTGTAAATCAAAAGAATAATACATGGGTAAGCAAGCTAATAGCGCATTTAATCTGGCTTTGGTAATTGGCATTTTAGGTTTTGTTTGTGGAATTGGTTTACTCTTTACGGAAACCTGGTTCATCGGTGTTTTTGGGGCTATTGCCAGTGCCGGAATAGCCTATAAAGGATATCAGGATTCTAAAGCTGCTCAGTCAGATATTGATTAGCTGAGGTTTGGGGAATTACTTTCAATCTTAGGAAGGAGTTTGATTTAAAATTCGAACATTTTTCTCCCGCAATTAAACTTCTTCCTAAGACTAAGGTCAAAGGGTCTAAAAAGTGTAAAAAACCAGAATGTATTATGCTATTGAATAGACTCAAGATCTTACTCCCAATTCTTTTACTAATTTCAACAACAGCTTGCAACAAGGAGGAGCCCGTAATTCCCTCCGAAGAACCGTTAATCGAATTAGATTTTTCTACTCCACCTTTTGACCTGCAAGCTGCGGATGCACGTTTTGCAGAGGATATACCTTATGATCAATATGAGAGTACGCAATTCGATATACTTTTACCTACTAGCGCCACCCCAACCCCTCTAGTGGTATTCATTCATGGAGGTGGATTTACGGGGGGAGATAAGCAATTTGCCTATTCTTCGGATTACCAGGCCTCTGTCATTGAACTCCTTTCCAATGGGATAGCTGTGGCGACAATCAATTATCGCCTCTTAGAAGGTAACGAAACCGTAGGGGTACTGAAAAGCCTAAACGATGCGAAAAGAGCGGTACAATATCTCCGATATATCCATCAGGAATTAAATGTTGACAAGGATAAAATTGGTCTATTCGGAAGCTCAGCCGGTGCTTCGACTTCTCTGTGGATCGCTACTAACGATGATTTTAAAGATCCTAACAATACTGACCCGGTTCTAAGGCAAAGCACAAGGGTACAAGGTGTTGCCCTGAGAGCTACGCAGTCCAGCCTGGATATTGAGAACCGATGGATTAATGATGTATTCGAAGACTTTGGTTCCTCTTGGGATGATCTTTTAGCTGGATTTGGAGAGGAAGCGCTCTTCCGATTCTACGGAATCAACTCCTGGGAGGAATATGAAAGTCCTACTATTGATCAATATCGGAAAAGTGTGGATATGCTGTCGCTTCTATCTGCCGATGATCCAGAGATTTGGGTGACAAATACAGGAGGGCACAACAATGTACCCCAGACTCAAGGTAGTTTCAATCACCATCCTTTTCATGCTCGGGAGATCAAGGAATTTGCCGATGCGGTGGGGGTCCCCAATGTTGCCACCTATGGTAAGCCCTTGCTTTTTAGTGATCCTAGCAATGAGGATTTTGTAGATTTCTTCATTAGAAAACTAGGAGAGTAAAGCGGGCATCTACCAAGAATAAGGAAGAAGTTCTGTCCGCAGTTTTTGACTGCGGACAGAATAGTAGCTAGAACTTTAGGATTCGATCGGCTCCTTTCTCAAAATCCTCAGCGGTCACCTTGTGCCCATTGATAGAATTGGTATCCCAATCTTGTACTATCTTCCACTGGCCATCAATCTTACGAATTAATACATGGAACCTCGCGTAGTGATCTCTGGTCCCTTCCTTTGAACTAATGCTTACTTTGTAGTACCCTACCTCATAGGACAAATCGCTAGTGGTTTGCCGATGTTCTAGCCAAAAGAAGATTTCCCGCTTTTTACCCGCGGCCTTGTTCTTGCGGTAACCCTTGAGATTAGATTGCTTATAATCTGCTCCTTTACGGATGCCCCATGGGCTGACTCGAAGGACATCATCAGAATGTAAGGCATTGAAGGCTATTCCATCAAAATTCTGATAAGCTTGGGTGAAGGGGAGCCAAATCTCTTGATCAATTTCGGCTTGCCATTTTGCCGCATCATCTTGTGCAACTAATTGAATACTTGTGAACGTGAAAAACAGTAGAAATAACAATCGGATGGAAGACATAGTCATGATACTTTTTTGCCCAAAGAAAACTGCTGATTTGCACTATTTCTTCCGAAATCATAATATCGGATATCAATTTTTGACTTGGTGCTGCTTTTGGAATTGCTTGGGACTTACTCCTGTTTCTTTTTTGAAGATGCTGTAAAACGTAGACAAGGAATTGAAACCACCTTCATAGGCGATAGTGGCAATTTTCTGTTCAGCAAAGTCCCGACTCAGTAATAGGCGTTTGACTTCTTCTACGCGTAAATCGTTGACGTAATCGGAGTAAGATTTCCGGTACAGGACGTTGATCGTCTGAGACAGTTGATGTGGCGCTACCTCTAAGCGTTCCGCCAGCTTTACTAGGCTTAGATCAGGGTCCTTGAAGGCAGCGGTCTCGGTCATCAGTGTTTCCAGAGACTGTCCAATACCTTCGAGTTGTGACTTGCCGAGTCCAGATGTGCGGTATTTTTCTCCGAGGAGATCATTACTTCTTCCTCCCTGAAATAGCACAGCGCTCACGACATAAATGCCGATGGCATACAGTACGGCCCCGCCAATGTATCCGACATAATGGAAGAGCGCTGGCGAATAGCTAAGCAACAAGATTCCTACGATCACCAATAGCGCATTTAGCCATCTTGAGGTGCTAGGGTTCATCATGCTCCTTTTTTTCCCTAAATGAAATTCCCTAAAGGCGAGTAGGTAGTACAGTAAGATAGAAATATAGGACAACCATAAGCCGCCGTACTTCCAGAAAGGCCAGGTGAGCCACGGTGTAGCGATGAGTAAGACTGCATAAGGAATGAGGTGAAAAAGATACCGGGCTTGTACAGCAAAATTACTAACTAAACGGGAGCGAAAATACAGGAGAAATAATGGACCAATAGCGAATTGATGAGTCAATCCCAAATTGACTAAGCTTCGCCATAGATCGGCCGGAATGCGTAGATCCGGATCAATCAGCGTAGCATGTACCACTATGTTTTTTGCAATTCTGATGCTAGTAGCCAACAAAAGCAGGGCAAAAATCTTCCTGGTTGTATCCTTACCGGGTTTGAGTAATAATAAAAGCCCAAAAAACAACCCATGACTAGACCCTAGAATGGCTAGCATGGTTGGCCAATTGATTGTGAACATCGAGTGATAAATTAAGCGTACAAATTTTCAAGCTACATCAAACTACTAAAAGGAATCCACGAAGTCAAACCCAATTCCTAATATGCTTACGTTAAGTCGCATAGTACTACTTCGCATCCCTGGAGGCAGTCCTTTAATTACAGACTTGATCAACTGTACATAAATAGCGATCTTGAAGTGAACTTGATCTGAATACCTTTTAAATAGCCTTTCTCCATTAATTAAAGAACCGACCAACATGGAACTTTCCGCAAAAGCCATAAGCATTTACAAACAAATTCAGCCTGAGACTACCAAGTTGGGCGATTTGCGAAAACTAGCCAAGGAAATCAAGAAAGATCATGACCTAGCTTTGGAGCTTTGGTCTACAGGGGAATTTCTTCCCCGTCAACTCGCAATCCTGGTGATGGACAAAAAGCAACTTAACCAAGGCTTGATCGACCAATTGGATCAAGATATTCAAACTCATGATCCAGAGGAACGCAATCACTTGGTAGACTGGTTGATGGCTAATCAACTGATGAAGGATAAAAAAACAATCGCGCTGATAGAATCATGGGAACATAGCTCCTCGGTCTTACAAAGGAGAGTTTTTTGGTATTACCAGGCTCGCTTAAGGTGGATGGGAAAGACCGGGTTCTCCAACACAGAGGACTTGTTGGTAGCGATTGAGTCCAGGCTGTTAACGGAAAAACCGGCAGTCCAATGGGCGATGAATTATACAGCGGGGCAGATCGGTAAATGGCAGGAGGAATATCGAGCCCGTTGCATTGGTATTGGAGAAAAAACGGGCTTATATCGGGATGAGATTGTGCCCAGGGGATGTACACCCAATTACCTGCCAGAATTCATTTCCATAGAGGTTTCAAAATTAAAGAAATGATGCCTTTGAACTTCAGCATAAAGCCAGTCATTGGGAAAGGGTTGTTTTGGTCCTCTACAGGTGCTGTTCTGTAATATGAAATCAATTTAAAAAAGTCTAAGAAGTCAGTTCCACATTACCCATTGCTAGTTGCCAGCTAAGCAAGGCTAATTTCGAAGTGAATTACAAAGTTGATTTTCCATCTTTAACCCTAGCTTGAAATTAATGTCATAGCTAGGCAAGAAGAATGACAGCTGCACGGCTAGACAGGTCCACTAAAAATAGAACTTCATGAAACATATATACTTCATTGTCCTACTCATCCTCTCTGCAGGTTGCTTCGCTCAAGAGAAGAGCAAGCATGAAAAGTCTCTGAATGAAGCGGATATCGAATTACTGGATTATTTATTCGAGCCGGCCACCGGCCAGCGTCCTGGTGCCAATGTTTTAGTGATCCACAAGGGGCAGATTATTCATCAGAAGAGCTATGGACTAAGCAATCTAGAGAAAGAAATTCCAAGTACACCAAAAACGAATTATCGAATTGCATCTGTCACTAAGCAATTCACAGCAATGGCCATTATGATTTTGGTGCACGAAGGGAAAATAGAATATGAAACCACCTTGACGGAGATTTTTCCGGAATTTCCTGCTTATGGTAAGGATATTATGATCAGGCATCTAGTAACCCACCAATCGGGTATCGAAGATTACTATCGTTTTGTAAATGACAACCGGACTCAACAAATGCTGGATCGAGAAGTCTTGGATAGTATAATGACCACCAGTTCCACCTATTTTACCCCCGGTACACAGTATCAATACAGCAACACGGCATATGCTGTTTTGGCGCAGATTGTCGAGAAGATTTCAAATCAGAGTTTTGCCGATTTTATGGAGGAGAAGATCTTTCACAAATTAGGTATGAATAATACTTGTGTCTTTGAGTTGGATCAGCCGATTGTCAATCGAGCTTATGGGTATAAAGAAGAGGAAGGCCGTTTTATTTTCAGTGACCAGAGCATGACCAGTGCCATTCAGGGAGACGGAGGCATCTACTGCTCCACTTTGGACTACTATAAATGGGATCAGGCACTCTATACAGAAACTTTAGTCCCTAGAACTTTACTGCAAGATGCCTTCCATGCTTGGGACAATCATACTAGAACAGATAAGGCAGGAGCAGGCTACGGCTGGATGATTGATTATCGTAATGGGGTTAAGATGTTACATCATTCCGGCGGTACCTCGGGCTTTCAAACACAGGTACTTAGAATACCTGCCTTGGAACTTACCGTAGTCCTGTTTACCAACAGAGAATGGGCAGGGCGATTTCTCTGGCACAATGTCAATGCGCTTGCTAGCATCTATTCCGATTACGAATTCGCTATGCCTTTGGAGATACCAATGAAAAAGGAGATAGAACAAAAAGGAACACAAGCAGGCATTATACTCTATGATCAGCTGAAAGAGGACAATAAATATGAGGTTGAGAAAACGACCTTACCTTATCTCGGCATGGACTATTTACGCGCCCAAAATTATAAAGTAGCTGCAGCCCTATTTGATAAGACCATCAAGGAACATCCAGACTACGCCGGAGGGTACCATTCTTGGGCTGTCTTGGCCAAGAGGACGGGGGATATGGACAAAGCAATGCGGTACTACAAAAAGGTGGTTGACTTGAATGACGAAAATGAACCTGATCTGACCGCTCAAGCTAAGGAGCAACTTGAGAAATTGCAAGAAGGTAAGGGGAAAGTCAAAGACAAATAAAAGTGTACTACAGATACTCCTTCGCGCATTAGTGGGGATCAAAGGCTTCAAAAGCCTTGCACGATTTATTCTATTTTACCTACCATTGACCGTCTATTTTTGAGATTGTATCAATAAATAGACTGTCTGTATGTTAACTCGATATCTGCTATTTATTTTCAGTTGGCTGATCTTACTGAGCCTTACCGCGCAAACTTCAGATCTCAAAGAGAAGATATCCTTGCAGTCGGATGTCAACATTGCTGATCGTTCAGATCGAACGGTGAACAACTTGTACAAGCTATGCAAGATTTGGGGGTATCTGAAGTATAAACACCCTGAAATTATCCAAGGAAACCTAGATTGGGACCTTGAGCTGTTTACTTACCTAAGACTCGTGGATAGCGATAGTTTGTCCTTCGAGGCCTTGCTACTTGCCCAACTGCCAAAGGTGAAGAATTATGAGGGCGGAGATAGCACTAACCGGAATCCACAATGGATCAAGGATAACAATCTACTTTCGGAAGACATGCAAGGATACTTGCTAGCAGTTTCAGCTTTTGAGTTACTGGAAAAGCAACAATATGTGGAGCCTGGCCGATGGAATATCACGCCGAATTTCAAGGAGAAAAAATATCCGAACATCAGCTTCGAAGATGAGGGTGTCAAGCTACTTACCTTATTCAGATATTGGAACATCATTGAATACTTCTTTCCATACAAAGACCTCATAGGTGAAGAATGGAACACTGTATTGATGAAATATATACCTAAAATTTTAGCTACGAATAATGAGCTACAATATAAACTCGTCCTTCTTGAATTGGTGTGTGAAATTAATGATGGTCATGGAGGGATACATAGGGACGAAACTCTGAATCAATACTTAGGGAAGAATCAAATTCCCATTGAGTTAAAGGTGATAGAAAACCAAGCTTATGTCAACCGATTGTTTGCTAACAACCTACCGCTTGAGGTGGGAGATATAATTTTGGAAATAAAGGGGGAAGAGATGAGTAAATTATGGAATAAGAAAAGCCGATATGTCTCAGCTTCCACCAAAGCTGCAAAGGATAGAATTCTATCCGAGTATATATTGCGGACCAACGAGGATACTGCTGAGGTGAAAGTGCTGAGGGGGAATCGCAAGTTGGACTTAACCCTTACTACTAGCAAGTATAACCCACTACAATATGTCCAGCGCGATATCCCAGCTTCGCGCAAAATCTCAGAAGAAATAGCCTATATATATCCTGGTGCTTTGAAGCCAGGCGAACTAGATTCCTTACTAAAGGAATACCAGAATATATCCTCCATCATTTTTGACTACCGGTCCTACCCGTCCGTAAACATACAAGGTGTCCTTCCCAACTTCCTTTTACCCGTCCCTAAATATGCCTTCAAAAGCAAACAGTACAGTAAAGATCAACTGGGCGAATTTCCCTTTTCTAGGTCCTATAAATGGGGCGAAATCAATGAATCCTACTACAAAGGGAGGTTTGTGATCCTAGTAAATGAATACACCCAAAGCCAGCCGGAGTTTGAAATCCTTATTTACCGGCAAGCACCCACTGTGACGATCATTGGCTCTTCCACGGCTGGGGCGATTGGCAACTGGACACCTATCTACCTACCTGGCAATATCCTTACCTCTATGTCCGGAAATGGAATCTTCCGATATGATGAAAGTCCGGTGCAACGGATTGGGGTTATTCCTGATATTTATATTGAACCAACGGTGGAGGGGATCGTAGCTAAGCAGGATGAGATTCTTTTGGAGGCGATTAGATTTTGTGAAGGGAATTAAATGGTATAATTGACTGTTGGTCAGTTGAAGTAAATTTCAAAACCGTTTTTCATACAGAGAATGAACAAATATGAAAGATTTGAAGGGTGTATTCTGGGAGGTGCTATCGGAGATGCTTATGGGAGTGGCTATGAACACCAATCTAAAATAGAAGATGAGCAAGTCTATTTTCTATTTGGCAAGCCGAAAACAGAAGAACCCAGCTGGCAAATTACGGACGATACTCAGCTAACGCTAGCCACTTGCGAAGCCGTTCTAGACAATCAGCATATTTCGGCGGGAATAGTAACTGAGTACCTGCTTAGGTGCTATAAACAAAGGAATGTCAGAGGAATTGGCTCCAGCACTTTGAAGGCCCTGCAAGAGTTATCAGCTGGAGGGCATTGGAGTCAGGTCGGCAGGAGAGGAGAATATGCTGCGGGCAATGGAGCTGCCATGAGGATAGCTCCTCTAGGATTTGTTGAAAACCTGCAGCGAAATACACTCCGAGAGATAACTTCTATCACCCATCATAATGATGAAGCTTATGTCGGGGCCTTATGTATAGTGTTGGCTATCAGGGAAATCTTCAATGGCAATTGGACCGGAGAGGAGGACCTGCATGAATTATTAATCGCCAAGATTCCTGATACCAGAATTCGGGATAGATTGATCAAGATACAAGAACTAGGAGAAGAGAAGTCCTTATTCGAGATTGGCCAGCTAGGAAGTGGTGCTTATGTCGTAGATTCCGTTCCCTTAGCCATCACGGCAGCAAGCCGAATAAAGAAGATTGGATTCGAGAAAATGTATAGAGATTTGATAGAGATTGGAGGCGATACGGATACGAATTGCTCAATTGCGGGCCAACTGGCTGGGACTCTACTAGGAAAAAAGAGCATTCCAAATAAGCTTTTATATCAGCTAGAAAGCCTACATGAATTCGTTTGGATTAACCGAGTTTTGACTAGATTTAAAGATAAATACAATAACATTTAATATTCACGGACAGCTCGATCAATATCAGGAGGATCCAATCACCCATACCCAAGACTGCTATGCAAAGAGAAATCAAAGCTCATCATAGAGACGCCATTGAAAACCTAGTCAGAGCCTATCAAGATGATGAGGGTTTCCTTGCGATCATTATTGGAGGTTCTGTAGCCAAGGGCTGTGCCAGAGACGACTCTGATATCGACTTTATGATTGTAGCTACCGAAGCGGAATATAATAAGCGAAAGTCAGCAGGAGATTTGTTTATTAACCGCAGGGACTTATGCAGTTACCCAGGCGGATTCGTGGATGGGAAGATCATTAACATGGAGTACCTCCATGAAGTAGCCGATAAAGGAAATGAGCCCACCCGGGCAGCTTTTGATGGGGCATTTATTGCACATTCTAAGATGGAGGGACTAGAGAAAGTTCTGGCTGGTATAAACGCTTATCCCGAGCTGGGCAGAAAAGACCGCATGAGATCCTACTATTGCATGTCATTTATACAAAATTGGCTGATGGGAGAGGCAGAACGGCATGGCAACCTCTACACTAAATCCAGAGCGGCTTCACAATTGACTTTGCATGCCGGCCGACTCATTTTAGCACATAACCGCGTGCTCTTCCCTTATCATAAATGGTTCATGCATTACCTGGAAAAGTGCGAGCATAAGCCCTTCCATTTTATTGAAAATATAAACCGATTACTTGTCGATCCCAGCGCCCAAAACGCCAGCGTACTGTTTAATAGTATCAGAGACTTTCAGGATTGGGGCGTGAGTGACCATGAAGCCTACATGTGGTTTATGACGGAGGTCGAATGGAGTTGGAGAAAGGGAACTACTCCTTTGGAAGATTTGTAATCCATTATAAGTGAAAATCGAAAATGCAATAATGGAGGAATCATTCAATCAAGATTTCTGTGAATTCCTGGAATATCATTTGTGCGAGACATTCCGAAATTCAAATGAAAAAGCCATGCGTAGGTTATGGTGTGATGGTGTTTCCTGGAAGAACATTTCAAAGAAAGAGGTGAATGATAAAAGGGCAATAGAGACCAGGGCCTGGATTGGACAGAATGGTCAACAGGATTACGAAATGAGGATCTAACTGGGTAAATATGCATTAAGGAGGTATGCCAAGGGTACTGATATGACGGACTGTATTCCAGACTCTAATTCAGTAGATTGGATTATTGTTAATGTCGAAAATAGGTTTGTGCAAATTGATCTTAGGTAATCGAAATCGGTAGCGATGGATTTTGAAATCAATGGAAACAAGTTTCGCTCCAAAAAAGGCTTTTACAGACATGTAGAGAATATATTTACTTACGAGCTTGGTTGGCGCATCGGTAGAAATTTAAATGCATTTGCAGATATACTGAGGGGAGGATTTGGAAGGCATGACCCAGGGGAAGAAATAACGGTCGTCTGGTCAAACTTTCAGAAAAGTAAACAATGCCTGAATGAAAACTTCCTTGCTGCCGCTGAAGAAATTCTTGCCGAAGCAGAAAATGTCACATTTGAGAAATATGACTATCGAAAATAGTGTCCCTAGTGATAGATCGATTCAACGAAAGCACAGTTATGGGCAGAAATAGAAGACCAAAAGTCCTTTCATTAGATGAGCTGAAGACTAAAGGGACAAGAGAGTTGCTCGGATATTTAGGTAAATTGCATAAATGCGAAGCATCCTACGATAAATCGGATATGGACAGTAACCCTGATTTACTGAATGATGGATACATATACTTTAAGGAAACGGCTCAGTGGAAAGCTGCTCACACAAATGTGAAAACTATTTTGGCAGAAAGGGAACACATAGCCTAATCTTCTCCCAAAAGTCGACTAAATCAAAAATCTACCAGAACGAAATAGAAATGGAATTCAAAGATGCCCACCACCTTATCCTCAATAATGTAAGTAGATTCATTGAATTGACAGATCTGGAGAAGCGTAGATTTATTTCATTATTGAAAGAGGTTAGGGTCAAAAAGAAGGACTTCCTATTGCAAGAGGGGGATGTGGCGAAATATGAATATTTCATCACCAAAGGCTGTGTGAAGGCCTATACATTGGACATGGCTGGAACCCAACACATTTCCATGTTCGGCATTGAAGATTATTGGACCACAGACATGGCTAGCTTTATCTCAAGGGAACCCTCTGTGTCTTTTATAGAGGCCTTGGAAGATACGGAGCTGTTGGCCATATCTAGGACAAATTATGAACTCCTGTTTAAAGAGATTCCACAATTTGAAAAGTTCTACCGCATCTTATACCAAAGATCACTCATGAACTACATCCTAAGAACGAATCATGGTATTTCTTTGACGGCCGAAGAAAGGTACTTAAGATTCAAAGAAAAGTATCCGCAAATAGTCAAGAGAATAAAGCAGAAAGATCTAGCTGCTTATATCGGAGTGACTCCCGAATTCATGAGTATGATTAAAGCAAAAATTAAAAAAAGATCGGCGACTTAGAGCAGGATTGAATTTTCATGATTGAGTGAGAGTGAACAAATTTTATCCTGAGGAAGGCAAAAAACGTAGGCCTACCTAGAAGGTAAGGCGAGGCTTTTTAACGAGGCTCAGGATGAAATTTGCCACTCGTAGCCGATTAATGAAATTTTAAGCATGCTCTTAAACTAGTTTATTTTTTTTCATGCCTGCTCCCCTGATTTTTGAGGCATGAAAAATACAGCACCTGCCTTAGTACTGATAATCCTCGGAATAGCCATCAATCTACAGGCTCAATTTACTCAAGTTGAGTTGTTCAAAGGTTTAGATAAAACGTCTTTCAACCTCCTTTCCAGTCAACACCTCAATGAGGCGAAGTCATTAAGTTTGACGACCCTTGGCTTCTTTGAAAATTACGGTTCCAATGAAAATCGGAACTTCGATGAAGCGGGTATTCAACCCACCTTATTTTGGAATTTCAGTAAAAGGTTTTCCATTGGGCCTTCCCTTTACTATAATAGTATTGGCGGATTTTCTCAAAGAATATCAACAAGATATACCTCCAAAGGCGAAAGACTTTTACTAGTCATCATTCCCACTGTTGGATATGCTCAACAGAAGGAGCAAATCTATATAGAGACATTTGCCCAGTTTCAGTTTAATGTACCCCTTAAGGAATCTATCTCTTTCTGGGTAAATGGGCAATTTCTACATGTATGGGATGAATTCAGAACCCATTCTAGAAGTTTTCAGCAATTACGTGCAGGCATTTCACTTTCGGGACATCAAGTCGGTGTGGGACTGGATATGGATCGCTATGGGCCAGAGGCGCTAAGCAGGAATGCTATTGGCATGTACTATAGAAGAATGCTGTAAGTATCACTCAACGAGACATTACTGACTTAAATATCTACAATCATGAACAGATTAATTCAAACCCTTTTAACCTCTCAATCGAACCTCGGATTTAGTATTGCCAGATTAATACTGGGGCTCGTTCTATTCCCGCATGGGGCACAGAAGATGCTCGGTCTATTTGGAGGCTTCGGGTTCTCTGGCACCATGGAATTCTTTAGTCAACAGATGGGGCTTCCGCCCATCGTCGGATTCTCTGTGATAGCGATCGAGTTTTTTGGCTCAATATCTCTCATTCTTGGTTTGCTAAGTCGATGCTGGGCAATAGCAATCATTGGCTTGTTTATGGGAATCATCTTTACCTCACAATTGCAAAATGGATTTTTCATGAACTGGTTTGGCAATCAGGAAGGGGAAGGGTACGAGTATTCTATTTTAATCATCGGCTTAGCGCTCTCTATTCTGATCAACGGAAGTGGCGGCTATGCCTTGGACAACATTATCATAAAAAGTAAATCATGAAAAAACTAGTAGCATTAGCAGGAAGCAACAGCAAAGCATCTATCAATCAGAAGTTGGTAAACTATACTTCGGAAATGTTAGATCACACTGAAATTATTCAAATAAACTTGAATGACTTTCAACTTCCTATCTATGGGGAGGATTACGAATCAAAAAATGGCATTCCGTCATTGGTAAACGAGCTCAATGAAGTCTTTGCAAAGGCGGATGGCTTCGTGATATCTCTAGCGGAGCACAATGGCTCTTATGCTGCCGTGTTTAAAAACATCATAGATTGGTTATCAAGAGTAAACTTGGAATTCTGGAATCAGAAACCCATGCTTTTAATGAGTACCTCTCCCGGAGCCAGAGGTGGAGCTACGGTACTCCAGTCTGCATTGACAGCCTTTCCATTTCTGGGAGCAGACTTCATCGAAAGTTTTGCCTTGCCTTCTTTTTATCAAAATTTCACAGATGGGAAAATCACCGAAGGTCCCTTCCGAAAGGAACATCTAAGCAAGGTAGCCAGTTTTTTGGAAGCAGTTGGATAACTTCAGTTAAAAGAGAAACATCATGCCAAGAAAAATAATATATAGAAACAGTGGTCAAAACCATGGCCTGATCACAAGAGTGATCCATCCTCGGGTACAGGGTAAGCTCACAAAACCTTTCGTCTTTTTAGATTATATCAATGGAGATCCTCCCAAAGGGACTGGCTTTGGATGGCATCCTCATTCAGGAATTGCGACATTCACTTACTATGTAGAAGGAAGTACCGATATTCAAGAAAGTACTGGAAATAGGGTCAGTCTGGGTGTACGGGATATTGAATACTTGGAAGCTGGTAATGGGGTATGGCACAAGGGACAGATAAGAGATGATAGTTACGCGAGAGGATTTCAATTGTGGATTGCCTTACCGCCAGAAATGCAGCTGCAAGAACCCAAGAGCGTTTTCTTAAAAGAGCAGGACATTACAAAAGGTCGTGACTTTCATCTACTGCTAGGAAAGTATAATGGATTAGAAAGCAAGATCACACCTCCCTATAACCTAAATTATCTAGAAGTAAACCTAGGGAAGGGACAGGGCTGGACTTATCATACTCCTTCGGAACATGATATCTTATTCATTTTCCTATACGAGGGTGATTTGACAGGCGATTACCACGTACGGCAGCCAGAATTGATTGTATTTGAGAATGGAAATCTACCAGTGGACTTTCATACTCTGAATGGCGCGAAATTTCTACTGGGTTCAGCTCAAATTTTTGACTATGAGCTGCTAGTTAAAGGTAGTTCAATACATACTTCGCAGGAATTATTAATGAAGAGCATTCAAAGGATTCAAGAAATTAGACCTGAAATCTTAGTCGCATAACAAGTATAGGGACAAAGGTAATTAGCTCGGGAGGAGGTCTCCTAAGAATACTTACCTCACGCGTAGCATCAAATGACTATCGCCATACAACATTATACTTTCGCTGTAATTCCTCCCAACCGTTCTTCTGCATTTCCTTCATCAAGCCCACATTAATTACATCAAAGCTGGAGTGCCCCTTGGGTAGCATGAAGCTCTGGTAATGCTCTTTCAAGGTGATGGGTAGCAATTTTACTTTTTCGGCTAAGGAAAGACGGTTGATGTAATATTGCAATACAGTTCGGTCGTGCAGTAGTACATCATTCTCTTTTTTGGCTAAGGTGCGAAGAGCGGGGATGGGGGAAGCAAAGGTCTGATGGATGGGAATTTCTTCTTGTATTAAATAAAACTCACTGCTAGTCGCACCGACTACGGATGCTCGGTCTACCAATCGAATGTCTTCCGCCGTCTGTATGTCCGTCTGCAGGCCACTAATGGTCAGGGTAGAAGCGATGCCAGCGGTAAAACTTGAAATGATGATCACCGCAGTAAACATCCAAATAATGGCAATGGCCTTTCCTAAATTGGACTTGGGGGCCTTGTCACCATAACCCACCGTGGTCATGGTTACTGCTGACCACCAGAGACCATCAAATAGACCTAAGAAGCCGGGACGGAACTGGAATTTGTTATGCCCCCGTTCAACGAGCCAGAGTAAGAAACCAAAGATGAAGATGACCAATATCAGTAGCAAAATGATTTCTAGAAATGCCAAGGAGAAGATATTCCGAACAAATACACTTAGCGTAGATCGGTTCATGAAAGGGATGGCAACACCAATACTGGTGATGAAAAAGGGCTGGGTCATATCAAACTTTTCTACCCTTGTATCATTGACATCCATTGGGTTAATGGTCAGGTCGATTTCCCGGTATTCCAATTGCTTTAGAATGCCAATAAAATCGGAGTATTGTCGGTATTCGAAATGGATATTGGAAGACTCCGCAATATTCTCCCAGAGCTCGATACTGAGGCCTTCATAGGTGTCTTCGTCCGTGGCAATGACAAAGGGGGGATTATGGTAAATGCCCACGATTAAGGTATCGGTATTAGCGAAGGCGAACTGCTCGCTGGTGATCAGCAATAGCAGCATGAACAGGCGAGATAATGGTCCATTCATAATTGTTTCTTTAATTCATGATGGATCGAAAAATGGATAAACTTGGATAAGATGCGGAACATGACTAAATCATTGTGATCGAAGTCATTTTCCCTAATACTATAGGCACATAACACCACCGGCTGATCATTCTCCAATTTGAAAGGAATAAAGATCAAGGATTTAAAGTGATAGGCCTCCTTCTCATCAATATACAAGGTGTGCTCTTTATGAAAGTCATTAATCATTACCTCCTTTTTATTAGCCATTGCCCAGCATGTTAGGCTTGTTTTGGCATCAAAGGTCTTGCTACGAAAGGTATATCTACTTCGTTCCATATTGGAATATCCTCGATGCACAATCTCTCCTTTTTCTTTAAAGGCTATTTCAAAAGCATCGATATCTGCAGCTTGCCAGACGGCTTTCCCCATAGCTGAAATTACATCTTCCCAAGAGGCTTTTTTCGGAATGCCTTTGATGAAGAGTTCCAGGATTTGAATATTGGAATTGGCATTGTCCAGCTCCTCTTTTTGGATTTCAAATTCCTGTATCTTCTGCATTAATTGGGACTCCTTATTGGCCAACTTCTCATTAGAGTACTGTAGGACTTGCTGTAGTCTTTTGAACCGGCGCCGTACATAAAACCGAAAGTAATAGGCTAGCAAAAGAAACAAGGTACCCGATGCACTGTATATAAACCAGGACCTAAGATACCAGGGTAGGTACACGTCTATTTCAAGGCTTAATGGCATGCTCCATTGAAATCCTCCGGTCTGTCGAGCCCTGACTTCTAAGTAGTAATCCCCAAGCTCTAGCTTGTTCAGTTGGAGGCTATTGCTCTTTCCGTTGGATTGCCAAAGCTGTTCTTCTAGCATGATTTGTTTATCTGCTATAGGTATGAGTCGGTATTGATACTGTACATTCTTTGCGGGGAAGGATAAGTTGGTGAATACCAGCTCAAGCTGATGATCTTGCCGAAGTTGAATAGTGGAGTCAGACGTGCTTGCGAGTTCTCCTTGATTAATGTTGATCTGCCGTAGTCTGGGTGGGTTGGAATAGGGTAAGGTGGCCGCATCGATACGAGAGTACACTAAGCCCTCCGGGGTACCTGCCCAAAGTCGGCCATCTGCATCGGTAGTGATACATCGATAGGCACTGATTACTGCTGGTAGCCCTTCCTGTTCCCCCAATACGGTGGAGGTGTTTTGCTGATGAAAAACAAGCCCTTTCGTTGCGGTGGCTACCCAAATATTATTGTTGGAATAATGCGTGACACCTCGTACTTCTTCCTGACCTAGGAGGTCATTTTTGATCAAGCTTATGGTCTCTGAATCATAACGGAGTAAACCATCAGTAGTAGCCAACCAAACGATGCCACGATCATCAATCGTAAGATCATGTACCTCAAAGTTGAGCAAGGCTTCAAAGGGTAGTGTTGGACTCAAATTGATAAATAGATCCTGCTCGTCATCATAGCGATATAGGTAGCTTTGTTCCCCAATGCCCGCAGCATAAATTTCCCCTCGAGAACTCTCTTTGATCGTCAAAACTCTACTGGAAAAGCCTTTTTGGTCATCGTAATATTCGATTTCGCCCCTCGTATTCACCTTAGCTATACCAACGATAGGTTTACTAGAAGGTGCCTGGCAGAACCATACATTTCCCTTGCTATCGGGATATAGATTGAAAACAGCCTCACCGCGATCATGCAGATCATACCTTCTAATCAGCTCTGTATTGCGGTACTTGAGTAGTTCTACCGATGGAGTATTTCGGGAAATCCAGGTAAAGCCAGCCTTATCTTTGGCTACGGCGTTAACCTGCATATTATTATAGCTGGTTCGAGCTACGAATTCGTCATCTTTTGGACTTAGCTCGTATAGATAATTCATCGGCACCCATACTTTCCGATCTTCTCCCACCGCAATAGCAATAGGATTGTTCATTGGTAGATTCTTTACCGTTTTGAAAAATCGCTTTTGCAGTAACCACAATCCAGTTTCAGCGGATATCCACAGGCGATCATTCTTACCTAAGCTATCTGAACTGACATAGATTTCATTAATCTTCCCAAAATCAAGTTCTTCTACACGATGGGCTTCATTGGCTCCGTAGACAGATTGTGGAGCGCTATTTAGGTTCGGAAGACGAATGAGCTTTCCCTGTGCCGTTCCGACTAGGTATTGTCCACTTTTATCCACATGAAGAGCTGAAATAGTACCATCATCTATCGAGATTTTCTTTTCTAGTCGTAAAGACTTTCCCCTGATTCTATAAACATACAAGGCCTCTTGGCCGAGCAGGAGTCGGTCGCCGTGGATCAGTAAACAATTCCCATTTTTGATATCAAGTTTTTTTTGGAAAGCTTGGGCCTCGGCTTCAAAGTAGAACAAGCCATCGATGGGGCTGAGTGCCCATATCCCACCATCAGCGTCTTCTTGTATGGCTAGTTGTTGCGCTTCATTTGAGCTAGAGAAGGGATAGTTGGTAAAAGTCTTTTCTTGTAAGCGACCGATGCTATGATTGGATTGACTAACCCAAACATGCTGATCTTTACCTAATATAAAGTCGTTGGGGTAAAATGGGACGGAGTCTGCTTCATTGATACTTCCTGCGAGCAGAATGTTAACCTGAGGGTCTAAAGAGAGTTGCTCGATCTCGTAGATGCTGAGGTCATTGACAAAGAACAGATCCTTTCCGTCCGTTTGAAGCTGATGAATGTTTTGACTCTGGGTATGAAGACTGTAGATGTCGAAATGAATCCCATCAAAGCGATACAAGCCATTTTCTGAAGCAATCCATATGTATCCTTCCTTATCCTGGATAACGGAGTTGACCTGTTCAAAGGGCGCACCACTGTCTTTATTGTATTGAACATACCCATACTGTTGAGCAAAGACAGGGAAATACATTCCCCACAAAAACAGAAACAAGAGGAGTTTTATCGATCGGTCTGCCATGAACAACTAATTTAGGTAAAATCGGCTGAATTCAATGCTGGGGGAGAATTCTCTTGTAAGAAAAGGCCATTTCAGCCATTAGAACCTGATCCATCGAAAAATACATTGATTTTTTGAAGGACACTTTGGAAGCTGATTTTGCAGAGAAAAGCAAGGTGTTTTGTTGAAGTGTTTCTAAAGAATTCATTATGCAAACGATGGATAATCATTTTAGCGGCCATTGAGGTGAGATCCTCTTGTACTTGCAACTTAGCGGCATTACCCCACCTTCTTACGTAGGCTAGTAGCAAAGCTACAGATGAATGCTTCCCGGTAATTTAAGGTCGCTAGGGCCGAAAAAATCCATTCAAAATAGAACCCACCAAAATTGGAGCTCCTCTAAGGATGGGACAAAGGGAAGATAAAATGTTATTTGCACTTTTCCTTTCCATTTTTCCCGTAAATTGACACCCGAGAATGTGCTTTTCTGCCGTTTAGAAAGCCCAATCTTTTATTTTCGTACCATATTTTGGAAATAATCTTCAAAACGATGAAAAACAGACCAACTTTCAAAATTTTATCCCTTGCAGTGATTCTAGGTATAGCCTTTGCCTTTATGGCACATGGACATAAACATGATCACGATGATACAGATCATACGCATCATGGCCATCACCATGGGGATGCTCATCATCATGCATCAGCAACCACAACATCCGAAACGGGTTCCCCGATCGAGAAAGCCAGATTGGTTACGGGACAGGGTGATTTTATTTTTTCCTGGGATGAGGGTCTAACTGCCGCTTTCCCAGAAGAGGCCCGAGAGTTTGAACCTGGCATGCATGGTGGTTTTAATGAAGATCCTGAGACGGGGATCGTATACACAGGGATACCAGGTTACGGCTTATGCGCCATTAGCCCTGATCTGAAGGAGTGGACTAAGATTGGCCAGGATGAACGTCTGAAGGACAATATCCACGGCATCGTATTCTTTGTCCATAAGGGGAAAAAGCATTTGGCAGTCGCGCAAGAGGGTAAGCGTGTATTGGTATTGAACCTAGATGGAACCATTGTCAGTGACATTTTGAAGCCTCGAGGTGTTGAATTTGACTTCGTTCCTGCCAATGATTTCTTCTCTGATAAAGGGAGTAATTTCGGCGTGACGGATGTAACCTACCTAGACGGTGTGATCTATGCCGCCCATGGTTATTCAAAGGGTGACTTTATCCTTACCATTGAAGAAGTAGATGGTTCCTGGACCTGGGGGAAATTGGCTTGGGGAGGAAAGGGTAAGGCTCCCGGACAGTTTCAAACAGCACATGGCATTTATGCCCATGAAGGTCATTTGTATGTAGCTAATCGGGCTGCTGGACAGGTAGTGAAATTTAGAAAAGATGGGGCCTATCTAGAAACTTTTGACAATATTCCAGAGGGCAGTCTGGTATGCAATGTATCCTATAAATCAAAGCACTTCTTCTTCAATGCTTTACGAGCAGTTGGTGATCAAAAGTCAGCTCCCATCTACGCAAA
>ENA-UENT01000132-UENT01000132.1-marine-metagenome-genome-assembly--contig:-NODE-132-length-56966-cov-3.137653_pt1 | contig 56966 bp, 36 predicted proteins | sample MGYA00237879_ERZ529330 | MGnify/ENA primary metagenome ERZ529330 (study PRJEB26372, sample SAMN05368345) | marine metagenome | biome: cultured habitat; feature: ocean water; material: water; isolation... | reverse complement strand
TTTTATGCAGATCCTGCAAGATCTGATTCATAGGAGCTACGCCATCGCCTGGATACACCCGGTCCTTATCTGCTATTTCCTCTCTGGAAGGCTCTCCTGGATAATCATTGATATGGAATATTTCCATCTTATCCCCCCGAATCAATTTTAGCCCATCAAAATCGGAACCTCCCTTATGTAGATGATAAGCATCCAACAAAAGGCGTGTAGAAGGATGACCACAGGCCGCAGCAACATACAATACTTGGCTTAAGCGATTGAGATTTTGCGAAAAACCCCATACTTCTAACTGAGGGATCACCTCCATGCTCACCCCTAATTCGACCAGTGCTCGAAAGCGTTCAGCGGCCTTATCTAGGTCCAAGCCAGGGTACTTCGTTGCTCCGGCAGGCGGGGCCGCAATTCTATGGCACCCGACCTGAGCCAGCATATCCATTTCTTGTTTTGCTTGCTCCAATGCCCGGCTTCGTGTGTCATTGTCATCAACTATCCACTGCGCAAATCCAATAGCGTCTTCTACCTTAATGCCCAAGTCATTGATGCGCTTTCGGAGTTCGCTAAGTTTGCCTCCTTCTTCGACATACCGCTGGAGCATGTTAATCCAGATCTCTATTCCATCATAGCCTGTCTTAGCGGCCATTTCTATCTGTTCCACTAAATTGAGATCATGTCCCATGATAGTACTGGTATTCAAGCAAAAAGTGAAGCTGTGCTGTTTGGGAGGTTGTGAAATTATCGTTTGAGGTTTGGATTGTGCTAGGCTAGGTAAAAATAAGCCCGTAGTAGCTGCGGCGGTAGCCCCAAGCATTTTCCTTCTGCTTACTGGTTGGTTCTTCATCTTGTCAATTGTTCTGGAAGAATAATCTGATGTGCATTCTCCAGAATTAGAGAAACTTTCAAATAATCCGCCTAAATATAAGTAGAACCGGAATCAAAAGCGTGTTTTGGCCAGGAAAACAAGAGATAGAGCAGAATACTGCAAATGAATCTACCTCATTCAAGGAAGCTTTACCAACCGCAATTCAGAATGTGAACAAAGAATTCCTCTACTCGAAAACCTACTTTATCGATTTCTTGTTTTCATTAGTCCCCAAATGCATAGCTTAGCCGTCATATTAGTACAAGGGCCAAGCTGGCATATAATTTGTTTGGAATAAAATTTATGAAAATAGAAAGCACCCGACTTATGAAAACAGTATTAACTTTTTTTCTTTCTCTACTCCTGGTGAGTCTAGGAGCTCAAACGGCTAGAATTCAAGGACAAGTACAAGACCCTGATGGCGAGGCCGTTATGTTTGCCAATGTGGCACTTTTTTCAGCTATCGATAGCTCCTTGGTTAAAGTGGAAACAACCGATGAAACGGGTACCTTCCGCCTACTCAATATTGAAGCCGGACAATATGACTTGCAGATCACTTACGTAGGCGCGGCTGACCTTTGGAAGCGAGACATTAGTCTCCAGAGCAATCAGAATTTGGATCTAGAGGTTTTGCGGTTTCAAAGCACCGCTGTGGAGTTGACTGAAGCGACCGTTACTGCCACGCGTGCCTTGGTAGAGATTAAACCAGACCGTACCGTCTTCAACGTGCAAGGAACCATCAATTCCGTCGGTTCAGATGCCATTTCATTACTGAGAAAGGCTCCTGGCGTGACGGTAGATAACAATGATAATATCAATGTTCTAGGAAGGGCTGGGGTATTATTATACGTAGATGGAAAACGCCTGCCTTTGACAGGGCAAGACCTAAGCAGTTACCTGCTGAATCTTCCAGCAGAACAAATCGACCGTATAGACATTATTAGTAATCCGGGTGCTAGGTACGAGGCAGAGGGCAACGCAGGAATTATCGACATTCGGCTTAAAAAGGATAAAAACTTGGGCGCTAATGGCTCCCTTAACTCTACTTACAGTCAAGGCAGATATGGCAAGAGTAATCTCAACGCTAGCGGAAACCTTCGCAAGAAGAAGCTAAACATCTATGGTTCAGCAGGTTTGTCCGATGCAGCCATCTTCCATAACATGGACTTTGAAAGCACACAGAATGGTTTGGCATTGAGTGAGATCGCCCGGGAAAGAAATGCCTGGCAAACCTATGATTATAGAGTAGGGGTAGATTTCTTCCTTCACCCTAAACACACCTTAGGCTTGCTGGTAAGTGAACGCCAGCTATATGGCGACCGCCGTTCTCTTAGCCGGATCGGAATCGCTCCGGGAGCGACGCCTGGTGCACTAGATAGCATTTTGGTAGCCAATACGACCGCAGAGGATCAAAAAGGACAAAATACCTACAACATCAACTATCGTTTTGACAATGCCAAAGGACAATCCTTTAACCTGGACTTAGACTACGGGAAGTATCGAAATGATAGTGAGCGATTTCAACCGAATCAGTATTTCAATCCAGCAGAGGATCAAGTATTGACCGAGATCATCAACACCTTCGATACACCGACGGACATCGACATCTATACTTTTAAGGTTGATTTTGAAGACAACTTGTGGGGAGGACGTTTCTCAGCGGGAAGTAAGTTAAGTCGAGTAGTATCTGATAATAGCTTCTTGGTGTATGATGTACTGGATGGGGCTCCTTCTCGGAATGACGATCAATCTAATCGTTTTGAGTATACAGAGAATGTCTATGCCGGTTATGTCAACTTCAGCAGAGCCTTGGGTAAAACCTTGAATTTTTCAGCCGGGCTTCGTGCTGAACAAACGGACGCTACTGGCGATCTTCAAGCTTTCCTAGTGGACAAAGAGGAACCGCCAGTGGAGTTGAACTATCTAAGCTGGTTCCCTAGTGCTGGCTTGACTTGGCAGGCTGCACCTAAGCACACCTTGGCCTTGAACTATGGCCGCAGAATTAATCGGCCAGACTATAATGTTCTGAACCCGTTCAATAACCAACTCAGCCAACTATCTTACGAGAAGGGAAATCCTTTTCTAAACCCTGAAATCGTTAACAACATAGAACTAGGGTACACCTTAGCTTACCGTTACAACTTCAAGATTGGCTATAGCAAAACGACTGATCAGATTACACGCTTGATCGGACCAGATGAGTTTGACGATCGCTCCAGTTTTATCACCTGGGAAAACTTAGCTGAGCAGTCTATTTACAGTTTAAATATTAGTGCGCCGACGCAAATTACAGAAGGTTGGAGTGCTTATTTTAATGTCAGTGCCTCACACTTGGATAACCAAGCTGATTATGGTGATGGCGCGGTAGTTGATGTACAAGCTTTTACCTATAGTATCTACCAGCAACATACGATCAAGTTGCCAAAAGGATTTACAGGAGAAGTTTCTGGATATTACTCGGGTCCCGGTGTTTGGGGAGGTGTATTTAAGTATGAATCCAATTGGAGTCTGGACTTGGGCTTGCAGCGGAAATTCTTGCAAGACCGATTGAATGTGCGCTTAAGTGCTCAGGACTTGTTTTATCAAACCGGTTGGGATGGTGTTTCAAGCTTCAATGGACTCGTTTCGGAAGGAAGTGGTCGCTGGGATAGTAGACGAGTGAGCATAAGTCTAAGTTACCAGTTCGGCAATCAAAATGTAAAATCTAGAAAGCGTCAAACAGGCCTTCAGGATGAGGCTGGACGTGTAGCTCAATAGGCCATTTCATTTAATAGCCACCAAGCCGAGCCGTGAAAATATAAGATCTACTTCACGGCTCGGCTTTTTTATTAGTAGCTTTTCCTATTCCTCAGTCTCTACTTTTGATCCATCCCCTTTGCCATTTTTTATCTCAAAAAGTGGGAAAATCATGGTGCTTCCCTCTGGGCAAATGTTATTTTCGCTCCTTGAATAAGATTTGCAAATTCGAAATACCGACTACAATTATCATGAAGAAGACAGTATTAGCCAGTCTCTTGATTTTCTCTAGTTTCTTGCTGTTGGGGCAGTCCAAAGATTGGACGACCTTGGATCTAAAAGATCTATCCGCATTTCAGGATCAAGCGGGTAACTGGAAAATCGTCGGAGACATCCTAGTGAACCCGAGAGTGGATATTCACGAGAAACCGGAACCACCTCCACCGCTGGTTACCACCAACAAGAAAAAGAAGAGAAAGAAACGCAAGAAGCAGGCAGAACAAGAACTGCCGCCTCCACCGCCGCCGCCTAAGGCCGTAGAAACAACACCTGGCACAGGTATCCTACTAAACGAAAATACGGAAAGCCAAAAGGATCACTTACTCACTTCATGGGAACATGGAGACATCCTCCTGGACATGGAAGTAATGATCCCTAAAGGCTCCAATTCTGGTGTATATCTGCAAGGTCGCTACGAACTTCAGCTCAAAGATAGTTGGGGTAAGATCAAAGCATCTTCCTATGACCTAGGAGGTATTCACCGCAACTGGGAAGAAGAAAAGGGCAAGATTTATATGGGGAAAGCTCCATTGAGTAATGCCGCAAAAGCACCGGGTCTTTGGCAGCGGTTGACCATCGCTTTCAAGGCGCCTAAGTTCAATGCCCAAGGCCAAAAGGTAGCTAACGCTCGCTTCGTCTACGTCGACCTTAACGGTCAGCGCATCCATGAAAATGTGGAAGTACCGTTGCCTACCGGAGGGCCGATTGAAAAGAATGAAGCCGCCAACGGACCACTGATGATTCAAGGAGACCATGGTGCCATGGCCTTCAGAAACATCCGCTACAAGCTATTGGAAGAAAATGATCTCAGACTCGAAGATCTCTCTTACCAATACTATGGCGGTGAGCAATCCAATATTGATGCCTTGTACAAAGAGGAGGGTTCGCGCAAAGGAGAATTGGCTGTACTCACCACCGAGCTGGGAGATTTGGACGATCGATTTGCGGTTACCTATACTGGACAATTAGTGGCTCCAGAAAAAGGGACTTATCCCATCCGGATCAATTACAGAGGTAGCATTCGTGTGAGAGTGGGGAATAAAGTAATCAGTAAGGATCTTCAAGGAAATGGTCGGACAAGCTTCAACGTGCTATTGCGTAAAGGTGCGAATGATTTTGAATTGACCTATTACAAGGACCAGCCTTGGTGGGACCCCATGCTTGGTTTATATGACCTGGGCTCTTTCCCCAGACCTATTCCTGGGACAAGTGCAGTGGCTAGTTCCGCTCGTCGCAATGGCCCAATCTACGTCAAGGTAGCGGATCGGCCAAGATTACTACGCGCCTTCTTGGACTTTAACCGAGACAGAAAACAACGACTTACCCATACCCTCGGAGTCGGTACCGTATCCGGGGTGCACTTTGTGTACGATACCAAAGCTGGAAACTTATCTTGCTCTTGGAGAGGGTCCTTTGTCGATGCGACTCCTATGTGGAACAATCGCGGCGATGGCTCATTTCGGCCAAGAGGGGCAGTAAATTACTTGTTTACCGGACACTCTTTTGGAATTCTAGCTGATGAAAATGCGGCATTTCCCACAGGTTTGGATGAGCGAGACGGTTTCAAAAATGTAGGGTACGAAATAGATGAGTCAACAGGATTGCCACGCTTTCAGTATGAAGTAAAAGGCATTACGATCAAGGACTTTGTGCAACCGACGTCAATGTCTACCGGATTAACGAGGAAGCTAGAAGTAAAGAATCCTGGGACAGAAAAACTTTGGCTGAAGTTGGCCGAAGGTCAAGACATCGAGGAAGTGGAAAAGGGACTCTATGTCATTGACCAGCGATATTACATTTCTACTGAGGATGCGGTAGGACTCAAGATTCGAAAGCAGGGCGAAAAGACGGAACTGATTTGCCCCTTGGAGAGTGATTCGTTTAGTTATACTTTAAACTGGTAGGACAAAGTTGTAACATCATGAATATCAAATATATATTATCCATAATTTGCCTTTTAATGGCATTTACCCTGGTAGCCCAAGATTCGGAGCGGCTACCTAGAGAATCCGATTACTACAAAATTGTGACCTTGCCCGTCCCAGAAGGAATCTTGCTGGAAGTAGGAGGGATGGCAACCTTAGAAGATGGTAGGGTAGTGCTTTGCACGCGTAGAGGGGATGTTTGGATGGTAGAAAATCCAGATATGTACGAGGGACAGGCGCCAAAGTTTACCTTATTCGCTCAAGGATTACATGAACCGCTTGGTCTGGCTGCTCGTGACAATGCTATTTACATTGCTCAACGTGGAGAACTGACCAAGCTGTCAGATGTCAACGGTGATGGAGTTGCGGATCAATATCATACGGTCTTTGATTGGCCATTGTCCGGTCATTATCACGAATACAGTTATGGCCCGAAGTTCTTGCCGGATGGTACTATGATTGTTACGGGCAATGTGGCCTTCGGTGATGAAGAATGGTGGCGTGGTGAGAGTCGAGTGCCCTGGAGAGGTTGGGCTTTGCAGATTACCGAAGATGGAGAAATGAAGCCTTGGGCTACGGGTATGCGATCTCCTTGTGGTCTTGGAGTCTTTGATGGTGAATTCTTTTACACAGACAACCAGGGAGACTGGATGGGGTCTGGTGGAATTTGGCATGTGCAGCGCGGGAGTTTTACCGGACACCCTGCTGGTTTGAAATGGGCCAATGAAGAGAATTCTCCGGTTAAACTGACGGCAGATCAGTTTTATGCCAAGGTAGACAAGCGTCAAATCAAGAAAAATGGTCGCTACGTCAAACCCGATAATATCCTCAACGAAGAAAACCCAGACCTACTGTACGAGGTGAAGAAGGAGTTTCCTGAGGTCCAATTACCAGCTGTGTGGCTGCCACATGGTGTATTGGGTATATCGAATTCCGAAATCCTGGAAGATCAAACTCAAGGAGCATTTGGACCTTTTGCGGGGCAGTTGTTTGTAGGAGATCAAGGTCAAAGTAAGATTATGCGGATAGATTTAGAGAAGGTCAATGGCACTTATCAAGGTGTAGCCTTTGATTTTCGTTCGGGCTTCCAATCTGGCGTCTTGCGTATGACCTGGGGCAAGGATGGCTCCATGTATGTCGGCGAAACGAATCGAGGGTGGGGTAGTGCTGGAGACCGTACAGCAGGTTTGGAGCGATTGATCTGGAATGGTAAGACGCCATTTGAGATGAAAACAGTCCGAGCCAAATCCGATGGCTTTGAAATCGAATTCACAGGGAAAGTCGATCCCGAATCTGCAAAGGATTTGGACAACTTTAGCGGCCGCAGTTACGTCTATAAGTATCATCCCGTATATGGTAGTCCAACGATTAAATCGGATAGTTTGCAGATCACCGGAGTGAAGCTGAGTAAGGACGGTAAAAGCGTGTCTGTAAAAGTTGACAACATGCGCCAGTACTTTGTACACGAATTGAGCGTTTTTGGACTCAGAAGCGCCCAGGATAGTACTGCGGTATTGCATCCGATGGCTTACTATACTTTGAATGAAATTCCCCAGGGGGATGCCATGGCAGGAGGAGATTGGTCTACTTTCCGATCGTCTGTATTGCGAGCAGAGCAGCTGAAAAAGGAGCGCAAGAAATTGGTGGCTAAAGCCAAGAAGAAGACCAAGCCTGCTGTAGCAGCGCAGGTCAATAAGGTCCCAACTTATGCTGAAGTTCAACCCCTTTTGCTAAAGAATACTTGTACCGCTTGCCACCAGCCTAGTAAAAGGCAAATAGGCCCTGCCTTTAAGGAGATCGCCAAGCGCAATTATTCTGTGGAGCGAATTGTAGAATTGATCTACAACCCAGAACCTGAAAACTGGCCAGGTTATGCTACGCCTATGGCTCCCATGCCGCAAGTACCACGCGGAGATGCCACGAAGATCGCTCAATGGATTAGGTCCTTGAAGTAGATAAAAAGCCACAATAGAATGGTAGAGCCCCATGTAAGAAATGTACTTGCATGGGGCTCTGTTGTTCTATGGGCAAAATGTGCTACTTTTAATATTGCACATGCTCTCGCAAGCAGTTGCTATTACTCAATAGTTTAAAATACCATGAAGAGGACCAACTATATTCTTTTGTTCTTGTTGCTTTCCCTGGCGTTAGGTCATATTCCCCTTGCTGCCCAGCATCAAAGCCCGGTTATGGGGGGAGAGGCGCGCTTAGCATCCTGGAAAATTCATGTGGAGATGAAGACCCAATCCAAATACAAGGATCTGAAGTGGCGGGCAGTTGGCCCTGAACAACAAGGAGGAAGAATAGAGACTATCGCTTGTCATCCAGACGATCCCTATACGATATATGTAGGTGCTGGTTCTGGTGGACTGTGGAAGTCTGAAAACCATGGAACGACCTGGACTCCAATTTTTGATAATCAGCCCACTTTCGCCATGGGGTCTATAGCCATAGCCCCTTCTGATCCAGATGTGCTCTGGCTGGGAACGGGTGAGGTGTTAATGGCTCGCAGTTCCTATTCCGGATTAGGTATTTTCAAATCCCTGGATGCGGGTAAATCCTGGCAGCACATGGGATTGGCAGATTCCTATCATATCCCTAAAATTGTGATAGATCCCAAGAATCCCAATATCGTCTATGCTGCAGCACTAGGACATAATTATTCTTACAACGAAGAACGAGGCGTCTTCAAAACAACAGACGGTGGCAAATCATGGGAGAAGTCTCTGTACATTTCAGAGCAGGTCGGCGTGGTAGATATAGTTATGGACCCTGACGATAATGAGACCCTTTATGCCGTCACTTGGGAAAGAGACCGGAAGGCCTGGAACAATATCATTGCAGGTACAGGTAGTGGTATTTACAAGACCATTGATGGCGGAAAAAGCTGGAAACGTCTCACCAATGGCTTACCTACGGGCGAGCATGTAGGTCGCATTGGCTTGTCGATTGCGCCCTCTAATCCAAACGTGATCTATGCGATTATGGATAATCAGACACCTGATACTACGCAAAGACGTGGTCGTATTGGAGGGGAATTATACAGAAGTGATGATAAAGGCCAATCCTGGAAAAAGACGCATGAGGGACCATTTATCACTGGAATTGGATATGACTTTTGCCTCGTTAGGGTTTCCCCAAAAGATGAAAATCAAGTTTTCGTACCGGGTTGGAAATTGGTCCATAGCAAAGATGGAGGCAAGACCTTTGACTATGCTGGTGAAACGATTGTGCACATTCTTCCAAATGATATTCGCGGTATGCATCTTGATATGCACGAATTATGGATTGATCCCAAAAACCCTGACCGCCTGTTACTTGGCAATGACGGAGGATTTTACGTCTCCTGGGATGAGGGAACCAATTGGCTACATTACAACAACTTGCCGATTGCCGAATTTTATGCTGTTTCCGTTGATAATGACGAGCCCTACAATATTTATGGCGGAACCCAGGATTGTGCGGCGCTAGTGGGACCTGGTACACATGATGTAAATGATCGATTGACAAAATATGGAGTGGAAGACCCCTGGAAGCATATCTACTTGGATCGCTGGGGGGGAGGAGATAGTTACTTTACTGAACGTGACCCAGAAAACCATGATGTGATCTACTATGAACATCAGTTTGGCGTCTTAAGGAGGAAGAATATGAAAACGGGAGAAACCAGGGATATTCAGCCCCGAGCTTCCAAGGGAGAGACACCCTATCGACAAAATTGGATGACTCCCTTTCTCCTGTCGAAATATGCCTCATCAACGCTTTACTATGGTGGGCATATGATGTTCAAATCTCTAGATCAGGGTGAGACTTGGGATGTCATCAGTCCAGATCTATCTACAGAGCCAGGACCGGAAAAGCAGGGCAACGTACCTTTTGGAACCATTACTTCCATCTCAGAGTCCAATCATGCTCAGGGACATCTACTCATCGGTACGGATGACGGCAACTTGCAATACACAAGCAACGACGGTAAGACATGGTCTCAAATCGATGGGAATTTGCCAGATAAATGGGTAAGTCGAGTCCGGATATCTATGCATGAATCAAACACCTTCTACGTGACCTTTACGGGTTATCGCGATGATGATTTTCAGACCTATATCTATAAATCGATTGATCAAGGCCAATCTTGGTCCTCCCTTTCTGGCAATTTACCTCCTGAACCCATCAATGTAGTTACAGAGGATCCTAGAGATAAGAATGTCCTATATGTCGGTACCGATCTGGGCGTTTATGTCACCCTGGACGGTGGTAAGGAGTGGCATTCCTTGTCTAATTCAATTCCAAGCTGTGCCGTTCATGATCTAGTCATACAGGAACGAGACTTGGATCTTGTTGCCGGAACTCATGGGAGAAGTGCTTTTGTATTAGATATTGAGAGGATTATCCGCTAAAGAAGGACGTACACCCATTAGCGAGCCCCAAATCAATCCATTTATCACCACATCATTCTTTCGCAGTACTTCCTAATGGACCTAAGTCACTGGTGAATCATGATCACATGGTACTGCCAAGGCGTTCCAATAGGGCCTTGGTAGCTCGTATTCCGTCAGGTTCGCTCAATCTAGTCCCTTCATATTCGATACCGATATATCCAGCATACCCTGCGGCTTTGACGATATCCAACATTTTCTGGTAATCAATGATCGTCTCATTCCCTTGAGCATCAAAATCATAGGATTTCGCACTCACACCTTTGGCATAAGGCATCATCTCTTTCACTCCCAAATAACGATCGTAAGCCTCTTCACAATCATTGTTTTGCGTGCTTCCCCACTTTTTGGCCGTACAGAAATTGCCGAAATCCGGTAGCGTTCCACAATTGTCCATGTTGATCTGCTCAATTACATTCGCCACCCACTTGGCATCGGAGGAAAATAGACCATGATTTTCAATAACTACATTAATGTTTTCTTTTTGGGCGTACGCTGCCAATTTACCCAATCCATCCACTAGGGCATTGCTGACTTCTTCGCGACCTCCATCCCCAAAAGCATTGATTCGAATGGAATGTCCTTCCAACAATTTTGTAGCATCCACCCATTTGTAGTGGTTTTCAACGGCTTGCTGTCGTGCAGTCGCATCTGGATTGCCTAAATCACCCTCATCATCTACCATCACGAGCAGATTCTCGACTCCGATATCCTTTGCTCTCTGGTTAAGATCTATAAAGTAGGGATCTTTGCCTGCGTGCTCAAGATATAGGCTGCTGACATATTCGACGGCAGAGATGTTATAATCCTCTTTTGCAATTTTTGCAAAATCCTCAACTTGCAGGTCTCCTGCCTTAAATGCTCGATTGAGGGACCATTGTGCCAGGGAAATCTTGAAAAACAATTCCTTAGATGCTGGTTGATCTGATTCCGTCATGTCTTCTGATTCATTGTTGGAGGATGCACCGCTACAAGACCAGGTATTAAGCAATGCTATAGAAGGGAGCGCATAAACGCTTTGCTTGAGAAATCTTCTTCTGTTTGTTAGTGAATTCATATTTTTTCAATTAGGAGACTTAAGATACGAATCTATGCGGTTTTGCCAGATGTACCTCCTAATCTCTCGCAATATCTTCCACTAGGTTAGCTGCAAACATTTCTTATTTTAGGTGCTCGTTTCAAAAATGTCAAAAAAATATGAGGAGAGCCTTAACTTTCAATCTTTTGGGCCTATTAGGCATGGCCCTTTTGTGTTTTTTGGATTTCCAACCCCTTCAAGCACAATCCAGTAATGCAAATATGATCATTGATAGCTCGGCCTACAGTGGCTTAGCTTATCGTATGGCGGGCCCATATCGAGGAGGTAGATCCACTGCTGTTACGGGAATTCCCGGGAAACCCTTTCAATTTCTGATGGGGACCACCGGAGGAGGAGTTTGGCGTACCGATGATGCCGGGACCAACTGGAAAAATATCACCGACGGATTTTTTGGAGGTTCGGTAGGTGCCTTGGCTATTGCTGATGCTGACCCTAATATTATCTATGTGGGAACAGGTTCTGCTGATCCTAGAGGTAATACTTCTACGGGAAAAGGCGTGTACAAGTCTGATGATGGTGGTAAAACATGGTCCTTTTCAGGCTTGCCTGAAGCCGGCCAAATTGGGAAGATCCGGGTGCACCCAAAGGATCCAAATTTGGTATATGTTGCTGCTTTAGGTCACCTGTTCGGCCCGAACAAGGAACGAGGCGTATACCGATCGAAGAATGGCGGAGCAGACTGGGAAGCGGTCCTGCAAGTCGGAGATTCAACGGGCGCCGTTTCTTTAGCCATGAATCCGCAGAATCCCCGTGAAATATACGCGGGCATGTGGCGTGCCGAAAGGAAGCCATGGTCTATGATTAGTGGTTCTGAAGAGGGGGGCGTATATAAGACTACTGATGGAGGAGATACCTGGAAGAAATTAGAAGGTGGTTTACCAACCGGAATGACGGGCAAGGTCGGTCTAACGGTTTCCCCAGTCAATCCTGATCGCGTGTGGGCGATCATTGAAGCTGAGCCAGCAGGTGGCGTCTATCGGTCAGATAATGCCGGCAAAAGCTGGAAAAAGATTAATAACGAAAATAAGCTTAGACAAAGGGCTTGGTATTACACCCATGTTGTTGCAGATCCTAAGGATGAGAATACCGTCTATGCGCTCAATACCAGTCTTTACAGATCTGTAGACGGAGGCGTTACCTACAAGAATATCCCCGTCCCGCACGGAGATATCCACGACCTCTGGGTTAATCCCGATAATCCTTCTATCATGATTGTCGCCGATGATGGGGGAGCCCAGGTAACTTTAAATGCGGGTAAGAGTTGGTCAACCTACCATAACCAACCTACCGCTGAATTGTATGGCGTAGTTGTAGACAATGGATTTCCCTACCGTTTATATGGTGCCCAACAAGACAATACGACCATTAGTGTACCCGCATGGGCCTCCAACAATACTTTGCATCCTAAGCAGCTTTGGTATTCTGTAGGTGGATGTGAGACTGGACCGATTGCATTACATCCTGATTATCCAGAAGTGATCTACGCAGGTTGCTATGGTGGGGCAATGGACCGCTATGACCTCCCACAGGATCAGGTTCAGAATATTATGGCCTATCCACAGTTACAACTGGGAGAAGCTGCAAAGAACCTGAAGTACCGCTTCCAGTGGGTGGCGCCAATGGCTGTATCTCCACACGATCGCAATGAAGTGTATCATGGTTCTCAACACGTGCACCGCTCTAAGGACGGAGGTAAAACTTTCGAGGTGATCAGTCCAGATTTGAGTACCAATACAGCCGCTCACCAAGACTATTCCGGAGGACCTATCAACCATGATATCACAGGTGTGGAGATCTACAATGTGGTATTTGAAATTGTGGTGGATCCACACGAGGCTAATACGGTCTGGGCAGGAACGGATGACGGTCGTGTTCACATCACACAGAATGCTGGACAAAACTGGCAAGAGATTACTCCTCCTAAGATGCCGCAGTTTGGAACTGTTAATAAGATCGAAGTATCCAGTCATCAGGCTGGAAGAGCATTCATGGCCGTGCAGAAGTACCGCTTCGACGATTTCAAGCCGTACATTTACATGACCAATGACCATGGTAAGAACTGGACCCTGCTGACCAACGGGAGAAATGGTATTCCTGTTGATTATCCTGTGCGCGTAGTCCGGGAAGATCCGGATCGAAAAGGCTTGTTATATGCGGGAACTGAATTTGGTGTATTTGTTTCTTTCGATGAGGGAAAACACTGGCAGCCCTTGCAACAAAATCTACCAGTCACCCCTGTAACAGACCTTCGTGTTCACCAGCAAGATATTGTTATATCCACACAAGGAAGATCGTTCTGGATATTGGATGATATTACCCCACTTCACAAATTGGACAAAGAGCTGGAAGCAAAAGAAGCACACCTTTTTCAACCCAGACCTGCCTATAAGGTCAATGATAAGGGAGTAGGTTTCCTAGCGGAATATGCTCCAAAAGCTAAACCGAGCGGGGCCATTTTACATTACTTTCTGAAAGACAAAGCAGATGCGGAAGTAAAGGTTGAAATTATTGACGAACAAGCTCGTGTGGTACGTACCTACTCCAGTGATACAACCACAGCTAAGAAGCATAAGACGCCTATTCTAAAGATTGATCCAGGTACACAGCGATTCAACTGGGACTTAACCTACGAGGGGCCAACTTTAGTAGAAGGTACCATCATTTGGGGATACGCTGGCGGCGTAAAAGCTCCTCCAGGGACGTATGATATCAAGCTCACTTACAAAGATCAATCTTATACGCAGAGTGTCGAGGTCAAGGAGGACCCAAGAATCGCTGAAGATATTAGCGATCAGGACTATCAAGATCAATTGTCGCTTGGGTTGGAATTACGGGATGCCATCAATGAGGTTCACGAATCTATTGCTGAACTTCAGAGCATCAAGAAACAGATCAATTGGCTGAAGGATCAAACCGATAATGAAGAAGTGCAAAGTTTGGCCAAGAGCTTGACGGAGAACTTAACTAGCTACGAAGAGCAGCTCATGCAAACGAAGAATAAATCCAATCAAGATCCAATTCGCTTTGCGCCGAAACTCGACAATCAACTCATAGAGACTTACAACTATGTGACTGGCCCTGATGGATATATTTCTGGGGGTAGAGAAGGGAAGCCAAATAAGGCCGCTTACGATAGATGGGGAGACCTGGAAGAAGAATGGGGAGACTTAAAAGTGAAAGTCGAGCAAGCCATAGAAGAAAGCGTAGAGCAATTCAACAAAATAGTAGAAGAGAAGAGCATTATCGGGGTGAAGCGAAAGAAGACTCGGAGCTAGATCAATAGCTTCCATCTGAAAATAAGAACGTGTTTGAGCATTGCTTTAGGAGGGATTTGTCCCAAATTGACCTAATTGCAATCTGTGAACGCGTCTCGAAAAGTAGGGTAGTTGCCAGCTTTGATAGGCAGCTACTCTACTTTCACTTTTTTATAAGCCGATCAAAACTAGTATACACATGCGTACGGTTTCCTACCTATTCTCAGTCATCGCTTTAGTATTACTTTACTCACCTTTAGTGTTAGGCCAAACCACTTTCAGTCCGGCTGATGCCTTAAAGGTGAAATCCCTCCGCAGTACGATGCTCAGCCCCGATGGAAATTATATGGCGGCCTTACGATCTGAATCCGTAAAGAACAGATTTGATGTTGATCATTTTCGCTTTCGAGACCCATCCTATATTCGGCCGGCCGCTTACGAACTCGTTTTGTACGCACTGGACAAGAAAACCTCTGGTGTAATTACGACTGGAAACATCCAAAATTTGGAGTGGTCACCCAATGGGTCGAGCTTAGCTTTTCTAAAAGTACGTGACAATCAATTGCGATTGAATGTATATTCACTGGCGACGCAGCAACCGAAAGAGGTCTCTCTAAGTAATGACCTTATGATTTCGAGTAATTCGATACTAGAATGGATGCCTGATAATCAGACGATCTTGATTTATCAACGTAGTCCAGGTTGGATGAAAAAGGGAATGGAAATGTATAAAGAAGCGGCAGAGGGTCCTACCACTGTGTACAGTTCAGAAGAGCCTTTTTTGAAATGGGATGCCATTGGCAATCACAGTAGTCTTTCTCTTCTCAGTAGTGTAAATGTGACTACTGGCCAAACAGTAGGGATATTGCCAGAAGGAAGATATTCTAACATAAAGCTAGACAAGGAGCAAGGAAACTTCATTGCCTTTCAAGTCACCAAGCCCTTAAAGACCTCATACAATAGAAAAGACGGCACTGAATACGCCTGGATGAAAGTAAATGTGGTGGATACCTCTGATATCGTCACGTTGCGAGAAAAAACGAAAACCAGAAAGCAATACATCTTTAGTCAGAATAATCAGTGGATGGCTTGGGCAGATTCTGGGCATATTAAGATTCAGAACGTAGTAAGTAATGAAATCCTGAATCTCACCGAAGGAAAGAATAAGCTGAGTGAAACAGATACTACAGCAGTGAAATTCTCTGTGGAAAAATGGAGCAAGAATGCCAACCAGCTGATTGCTCGTTCGAAGCAAGGGCTGTGGGTGATCGATCGCAGCGCAGGGTCTGTGGAACGATTCCTGGAGTTCGATCCGGATGATAAGAAGGCACCTAAGTATACCGTGCTTGAGTGGATGCCAAATGGCGAATCACTCTATCTAGCCTATAGTGCCGCTGACAAATGGGACAGGGGTGTTTTTCAATATGACTTTAAAAAGGACAAGCTTCAGGAGCTCTTCAGAAGCCAAGAGCTTTACCGATCCTGGCAGATGTCAGAAGATGGCTCTCGTTGGATGTTTCGCTATTCGGATGGCGATCGGCCCGATGAATTGTTTGTGGCAAATAGCAAGTTAGAAAACAAGTATCAAGTAACAGACTTGAATCCCTGGATCAAGGACAAGAAATTCACGAAAACAGAGTTGATCACTTACTTGGATACGGATGGAAAAGAACTGTACGGCATACTGTACTACCCAGTTGACTATGATCCTAATAAAAAGTATCCGCTGGTCTGTGAGATCTATGAACGCTTTTTCGATAATGGCTACCGCAGCTCCATGAATATTGTGGCCAATCATGGCTATTTCGGCTTTCGACCTTCAGTCAATTTAGAACAAGGTAGGCCAGGGGTCGCCTGGATAAAGGGAGTCACAGCAGGTATCAATAAGCTGATTGAAAAAGGGCTTGTGGATCCAGAAAAGATTGGTGTCCACGGGACGAGCTATGGAGGTTATGCCGCCTCCTTATTAATTGCGCAGACCAATCGATTTGCAGCAGCGATTAACATCTCAGGAAAAACCAATATGATTAGCTTCTTAGGGGATAGCCCTCGGATTGGCACCCGAAACTATGCAGCGGCTGAGGTAGGACAGGATCGTATTGGGGAATCACTTTGGGAGGCGCCGATGAAGTATATCGAGCATTCTGCCATAATGTATGCCGACAAAATGAATACCCCTCATCTGCTGCTGACTGGAGAAGGAGATTGGAATGTGCCCGCAGCTAATACTCGAGAATTGTACTATGCTCTACGTCGTCTAGGCAAAGAAGTAGTTTGGGTAAATTATAAAACTGCTGGTCATGGTGCGGGCTGGGCTGGCACTGAAGAAACGTACCACGATCAATGGCAGAGAATGATGAAATGGTATGCGGATCATTTTGAAAAAAAGGATAAAAAAGAGGGGAAGACGCCCTAATCCCAGCAAGTTACGATGAATGGTAAGCTGGATTCATTAAAAATTCCATTCCAAATTAGCGGAAAATGATTAAACGAAGAACTTGGCTAAAAAACTCGGTGTTAGGGCTTGCCGGCGCAGCCGTACTTTCCCCAATGGACTTAAAAGCCTTTGAGGAGGAAACCAATTCGCTTTTCAAGGATTTAGAAGCGACTAATGCAGACGAGAAATATTGGAAAAAAATCAAACGACATTTCGCACTGGCAAAGGATCTGCGGTACTTCAATAATGGGTCCCTGGGTACTTGTCCAGATTATGTAGTTGATGCCACTAATAAATTTCGCAGCACGCTAGATTCCTTCCCTTCAAAATACATGTGGGGTGGCTGGGATAGCAATAAGGAACAAATCCGGAAAAAGGCCGCAGAAATGCTTGGCGTTTCAGAAGAAACAATCGCCCTGATTCACAATACAACAGAAGGGATGAATTTGATCGCCTCTAGTATGGATCTCCAAGCGGGCGATGAGGTGCTTTTGAGCAATCATGAACACACCAGTGCACGTATTCCTTGGAAATATTGGCAGGAGTCGAAAGGGATTGATCTCAAAACCGTAGACCTCCCCTTGATTCCTAAGACCAAAGAAGAGGTGGTAGATCAATTCCGAAAAGCCATTACTCCCAAAACACGTGTTATCTCCATTGTACATCTAACCAACACCAATGGCATGATCTTGCCGGTTAAAGAGATTTCTAAAATGGCTCATGAACAGGGCGTTTTGGTGGCGGTGGATGGTGCCCAATCGATGGGGATGTTCAAGATCAACCTGGATGATCTAGGTTGCGATTATTTCACCTCCAGTAGTCACAAGTGGCTATTCTCTCCAAAGGGAATGGGTATCTTTTATGCCAGGAAAGAGGCTCAGTCTAAACTTAAACCATTGATCGTTTGCCGAGGGTACGAGGATGAAAGTATCAGAAGATTGGAGAATTACAATACGCGTAATCTGCCTGAACTATTGGGCCTAGGGGCTGCTTTAGATTACCGTACCCAAATAGGGGAGGAGCGCATTCAGGATCGAGTGTATGAACTAAAGAAGTACTTCCGGGATAGCCTAGCCGATGACCAGCGTTTCGTTTTCAAGACACCTGAGTCTAACGATCTTTCGGCAGGGATACAGACGGTTGAGGTTGTAGGACATTCCTCTGGTTCGGTTAAAAGAAAACTGAGCAGTGATTATCAAATTGATTGCCGCCCGATGAGTTCTCACGATATCAATGGTTTGAGGATCTCGCTAGCTATTTTTATCACAAAAGCAGATGTGGATTATCTAGTAGATGCTATAAAAACGATCGCGGATTAGCGGAGAGTTTCACTCAGAACCAATGATACCTGCACTGATCACGAATAATTTACATTTTGAACACGCTACAAGGACAGATACAATTTATCAACGAATTGGAGAAGTTAAAAGCCGTTAAGCGCCGAAACTTAACCTTAGACAATAAGCGACCAGAAAACAGTGCGGAGCACTCCTGGCATTTAGCTATGATGGTTCCTATTCTAGCCCCCTACAGCAGGACAGAAATAGATCAGTTGAAGGTCATCAATATGCTGCTAGTCCATGATTTGGGTGAAATCTATGCAGGAGATTCCTGGCTTTATAACGAATCTGACAAGGAGGAAATCAGTCAAAATGAGCTTAAGGCATTCAAGCGACTGATAGAATGTCTGCCTGTTGATCAGCAATCTGAATTATTGGATTTGTTTGAGGAGTTTGAAACACAGGAGACTGAAGAAGCAAAGTTTGCCAAAGCGATAGACGCTATTCAGCCTTTACTAAATCACCTTCACATCTCTCACGAAAATGAAAATCCGGATGATATTCAGGCAAGCATGGTATGGAAAAAGAAGACTTTTGTCAAAGACTATGCTCCTGATTTATGGCAATTGGTAGAGGAAACGATTGATAAGAGTGTTCAGAAAGGCCTGTATAAAAGAGATTAGCAGACTACTTCTAGATGCTTAGTTTGCTGCTGCAGCGCTGACAGCACGAAAAACTACCAATATCATTATTTACCGGTGTCCTATATGTTCCTGTGTTCAACACACCCTGCATTTTGTTCATTCCACTTCAAATTTCCCCTTAAATATCTCGAAATCATCGTCCATTTGTATTGGATTTTAAACCAATAAAAATTAAGCATGAAAAAAGGATCAGTTTTAATCGCTATGTTATTTTGTACACTTGCCTTGGTTGCCCAGTCACCCATAGAAGGCATTTGGAACACAGGAAAAGAGAACACCAAAATTGAAATTGCAGCGGTCAATGGTATCTACGCAGGCAAAATTGTTTCTTCTGACAATGCCAAGGCCAAAATAGGCGCCCAATTAATCAAAGAGGTCCAACTGGTGGACGGTCAATGGAAAGGTAAACTATATGCGGCCAAGAAGAAGAAATGGATGGATGCAGTCTTGGCCGAAAAGGACAATCAATTGCTCATCACGGTAAAAGCTGGTTTAATGAGCAGGACCATCAAATGGGCTAAAGGATAGCTAGAAAAGAAATACAGGCTTTCACATCCAATAATACTAAGCGCCCCGATTTTCAACAACGGAAAATCGGGGCGACTCATCTTTATCAGCGAAGCCTGGTTTAACCCAGCATAGCTTTATCGGTAATAAATGGCTGTTGATACAACCTTTCTCCCGTTGCTTTGGAGATGGCATTGGCCAAAGCCGCTGCGATGGGAGGAAGAGAAGGCTCACCTAAGCCCGTTGGATCAATCCCGTTGTCTACAAAGTGCGTTTCAATCGCTAGAGGTGCTTCTGGATGTCGGATCAATCGGTAAGTATGGAAATTATTCTGCTCAGGCTGACCATCCTTAAAGGATAACGCACTGTACATAGCATGTCCGATACCATCCACGATCCCTCCTTCAATCTGGTTCAATGCAGCCATCGGGTTTACTACAATCCCACAATCCACCGCACACCAAACTTTTTGCACCTTAGGAGCGTTGTTTTCCATCACAACGTCCACCACCTGAGCTACGTAAGAGTTGTGACAGAAGTAGGCAGAAACACCACGGAATACGCCAGGTGTTTCTTTACCCCAACCAGATTTCTCCTTCACTAGCTTCAGCACACCAGCATAACGAGCGGCATCATAGTCATTGCGCTCACCAACGGGTTTTTCCGCAGCTTTATCGAACAATTCCAAGCGGAATTCGATCGGATCTTTTCCGGCGGCCTCAGCCACTTCATCTAGGAAAGACTGCTCCGCAAAAGCGATGAAATTAGAACGAGGAGCTCTCCACGCACCCGTGGAAATATTGGACTCCTTATTGTGATTCTCTACCAGATAGTTTTCTACTGCTCCTGCTGGATATCGGTTGGCGAAAACAGGGCTACCATTTGTACCTGCTCCACGGATATGGAAACCAATCAAATTGTTTTCAGCATCTAAAGCCGCGCGGTAGGTTACCTTGTAGTCAGGACGATAAGTTCCTTGAGTCATGTCGTCCTCGCGCGTATAGACGAGTTTTACTGGTGCTTTGACTTGTTGGGAGATCACTGCTGCTTCAACCCCAAAGTGTCCATATAAACGACGGCCAAATCCACCACCCATACGAGTCATGCCAATGGCAATCTTCTCCTCATCGATACCCAAAATACTTGCAACGGACTTGCTCAAGAATTCGGGCGTCTGAATAGGGCCGAGCAATTCCGCGCTATCTTCTTTTACGTTAGCAAAGAAGTTCATCGGCTCCATCGTATTATGTGCTAAGAATGGAGCAGCGTAAGTACGCTCAATCACTTGAGCTGCATTCTTGAAAGCCGCATCTGGGTTACCATCCTTTCTAGCCGCTTCTTTAGTAGATTGCCCCAAAAGACGGTCCAACTCTTCGTTGTGCCCATCACTACTTTCCGCTGCTGTATCGGTCTCCCATTCTATCTGTAAAGCTTTCTTGGCCTGCATCACCTCCCAAGTTGTATTTCCGACAACGGCTATCAACTCAGTAAAGGCATTCGTATCAGACCATTGTCGATCTTCCACGGTAGTATTGATGGTGATAACATCCTTAATACCGGGCATCCCTTTGGCTGCACTTGCGTCTAAAGACTTCAATTTCATGCCAAATGCTGGGGGGTGCTCAATCATGGCGATTAACATTCCCTCTTCCTGCACATCGATACCAAATAGGGGTTCCCCTTTTACTATTTTAGGACCATCGACATTCTTGCGGTCGGTTCCGATAATCTTAAAGTCTTTCGGATCCTTTAATGGTACTTCTTCAGGCACCTCTATACTGGCAGCAGCCGAAGCTATCTCTCCATAGCCGATGGACTGCCCGGAGGCTTCATGCTTGATCACACCTTCTGAAGTGGTTAACTCATCTACACTCACTTCCCACTGCTTAGCAGCAGCTTCTAATAACATTCTTCTGGCTGTGGCACCTGCCATTCTAAGGCTTTGCCATCCTTGCCGGATCGACTGACTACCTCCAGCTAATTGACGCTTATACTTTTGCGTATCTAGGGGAGCCTGCTCTACGATCACATCATCCCAGCTCACATCCAGTTCCTCTGCGATAATCATCGGCATAGAAGTTTTCACATTCTGTCCGATCTCTGGATTAGGGGACATAATGGTGACAATTCCATTATCACCTATCTTAAGAAAGGCATTGATATCAAACCACGCCTCGGGCATGCTCTTGATCTCAGCCTCAGTAGGGGTACAGGAGGCGAGCCAGCTAAAGCCTAGGACCATACCGCCACCGGCAGCAGTCGAAGCCTTCAAGAAGGACCTCCTATTATATGTAGTTCTAATTAAAGTCATGATTCTCTTGAATTAATGAAGATTACAACGATTCTAATTCACTTCACTTTGAGTCAAAGTCAGGGAAAACTGCAGCTGTCAGCTTAACTCATCTTTGCTGCAGCCGTCTTGATTGCTGCCTTAATTCTAACATAGGTACCGCAGCGGCAAATATTGCCATTCATGGCAGCATCGATTTCTGCGTCGGTTGGATTCGGGTTGCTTTCCAACAGGGAAGCAGCGTTCATGATTTGTCCGGCTTGGCAGTACCCACACTGTGGTACATCGTGTTCGATCCAAGCTTCTTGCAGCGGATGGTCTGCCTTTTCAGAAAGTCCTTCAATGGTAGTAATTTTTTGGTCTGCCACGCCGGAGATGGGCATGGAGCAGGATCTGGCAGCGACACCGTCAAGATGAATCGTGCACGCGCCACATTGACCGATGCCACAACCGAATTTGGTCCCGACCAATTTGACGTGATCTCGTAGCACCCAAAGCATGGGCGTTTCGGGTGCAACATCTACCTGGTGCTTTTCTCCGTTAATAGTAAGATTGAAAATAGCCATGTTATAGATGAGTTATAATGAAAATAATAGCTGGGCAGTTGCCAGCATCTATCTAAAGATATCAAGAAATGTTCAACTGTAAAATAGTGTATAGAAAGGTAGGAACTCAAAACTACGAAAAATCACTAAAGGAAGAAAATCAAATTATGGGTACGTTTTATGTTCCAGAAAGTAATTCTTGCCATGCGACTGACAAAATTGAGAAGAAAATTAGGGTCATTCACAATTTATTCGTCTTTAGAACAGATTATATAGTAAAGAATGGGGACCATTTATTGGGTTCCACCCTAAAACTCAAAATCATATGCCAGCTACTCTCGTTTACACCCTGTGCTTAGCCCTTATCTATCTCCTCAAATCTCATTTTGCCAAACCTCAAAAACAACTAGCCACCCTTAATCAAAGCCAAACCATCACTTCTTAGCTATGCTTATTTAGTCCTTTGCTCTCAAAGGTATTGTTTCTTGTCCCGCTAGGCGACAGTTTAATTTTCTGTACTTTAGTACTATTGCTGTTGTATTGAACCTAATAGGACATTTAAAAGCAATTAACCACATGAGCGAAGCAATTCGGGTGTATGTTCTACACGAAAATCAGGAATGGTACAAACCCTTGCAGGAGGCTTTAGCAGCAGAAGGAATACCCAATACAGAATGGAACCTGGCAGCGGGACAATTTATCCTGAACCAAGCCCCACCTTTAGGCGTCTTCTACAGCAAGATGAGCGCCTCTTCTTACTCGCGAGGGCATTTACATGCCAAGCATTTCATGGCAGCCACCTTAGAGTGGCTCTCCGCTCACGGTCGACGAGTCATTAATGGCAAGCGAGCACTCGAACTGGAAGTTAGCAAAGTCGCACAGCATATCTCTTTGCAGGCCCATGGATTACGAACGCCCAATACGGTCGTTGTACATGGTAAAAAAGCAGCCATTGCAGCCAGCAAAAAGTTTGGATCAGCGGGTTTCATCATTAAGCCCAATCAAGGCGGGAAGGGACAAGGGGTTCAGCACTTTTCCGATAGCGAAGCTTTTGAATCATTTCTTTCAGTTGTAACTATGGATGATCTTACCGTGGATGGTTTATTGTTGATTCAAGCTTATATTCCACCAAAGTCCCAACGCATCATACGAATGGAGTTCATTGAAGGGAAATTCTATTATGCCGTTCAAGTGGATACCGGTGGGGGATTTGAATTATGCCCCGCTGACGCCTGTGAGATCGATCCGACAAGGCCAGACAGGGCACTCCCTAGTTTTCAAATATTGGAAGATTTTTGGATTCCCGAGATTGAAAAATGTGAAGCCTTCTTACAAGCGAACCAAATAGAAATAGCCGGCATGGAATTCCTGGAAAGTGAGGAGGGGGATCGATATTTCTATGATGTCAATACAAACACCAATTACAACACCAAAGCCGAACAAGACTGTCCCTCTAGTTATGAGGGGCTGCAACAGGTGGCCCGTTTTCTTAAAAAGGAATGGGAAATAGTGCAAGGGGTGAATGCTGTCGTCTAGGTCTCAGGTTTGAAGATGAACTACAAACTCCAGCTATGTTAATTAGAATACTCTTCTGTATCTTATTTCTATCCTTAGTGTTGACCTGTCAGGAAAATCCTTCAAAAGCTGAGCATATTCCTGAAAAGAAAGAGGTAGTCACAACGAAAGAACAACAAACCGTATCTTTTGAAAACGTGGAATACCTCGACGACGATGGGAATTCATCCTTGGTAGAAGGGGAGGATAAAACTCAAGAATTAGAGATCAGTACTGTAGAACGGCAGCGTTGCAAGAACGCACCTACAGAATCAAAATCACGATTTGGAAAAATCTGCTTTGGCTGGTGGAAAAGACCGGCTGGTGCACACGAGTCCTGTGGGTGTCATCCACAGACAAGTAGCAAGTAAATATTGTTAATGTGAACCTTAATCGACAGTAGAGTAGGAGGGGAGTCTAGGTCTACCTTGTTGCTCAATCATTCTTACTTTACTTGCAAAGCCATAAAACCTTGTTATGTTATACAAAATTTCTAGTCTTTTCTTGCTGCTCTGCCTTCTGGCGGCCTGTCAGCAACAGCCTGCTCAAGATGAAACCGTTACAAAAGAGCAAGAATCAGTTACGCCTAAAAAACAGCGCCCCCTTGCCTTTGAGAACGGTAAGTTTTTTGAAAAGGACGCTGTCCCGATGCTATACGGGGGCGAGCAAGAGCAACAGCATTTCAATGTTTCCAACCTAGAACTCAAGAAGGAGCAATTTCACTATGGAATTGGGCGAGAGCGATTCCCGGCCCTTCTGCAACCCGGTTTTACTACCGTAGCAGCAGCAGATAGTTTGTGGAAAGATGAGGATCGCTTTCTCTTGGCCTATGCTGGAGATGAGGTGAAGGCATATTCCGTGAAAGACCTGACTCGACATGAGGTAGTTAATGATCGTTTAGATGGCGAGCCCATTATGGCGGTGTATTGCATATTGGCTGATCTAGGTGCCATTTATAGCCGTCAATATGGCGATCAGGAGTTGACCTTTGCACTGAGTGGATATACCTATTTTGATGAAGAAGTCTGGGATGGATTAGATGGATTTGTCTTGTGGGATCGAGATACGGAGAGCTTGTGGTGGCCACTTATCGGTAGAGCAGTCTCAGGCCCCTTGAAGGGGGTGGGATTATTAGAAAAAGATAAAGCCAATTGGGAGGACACGACCTGGGGACACATCAAGAACAATTATCCCCAAGCTCAGGTCTTACTATCGGGGCAGGACTATATCCGTCCCAGTGAATGGCCACAACTGACGGAAACGGAGCAGCTCGTAGCTGACTTTAAGCAGAAATAAGACTGTGGGGTAGGAGGGTAGCTTAGGCGCAATCAAAGTCCCTGGATTTTAAATGCAAAATCCGTTGTCTATTCACTCATGCTTATTGGAAAATACTACCTTTAGATCGAACTAACCAAAACTAGTTTTGCAATGAAAATGAGGCTCTTTATTATTGTCGTCTTATCATCTATTCACCAATTTATATTGGCTCAAGATCAAGTGACTACGGAAGCATACAAGCAAGCCGAAAGCCAGCTTTCTTTCAATACATCACCACATATTGATCGAATGAATGTTAGACCCAGCTGGGAATCTGACGAAAAATTTTGGTACCGGAATTTGGTGGAAGATGGGCTAGAATTCGTGCTTTATGACATTGAGAAAAAGAAAAGATCAACTTTTGATTCAAAAAGCGAGTTAGATCAGGTACTTAAAGAGAAAGCAGAAGCCCCTTCCTACAGTTGGCGAAAGGAGATTCTTTCCCCCGACAAAAAGAAAGTGGTATTTATAAAGGACTGGAACTTGTGGGTTCGAGATTTAGTCAGTGGCGAGGAAAAGCAGTTGACCACAGATGGCATAGAGAACTATGGTTATGCTACCGATAATGCCGGTTGGCGTCAGAGTGAACGTCCTATTGTTCTATGGTCTCCCGATTCTAAGAAGATTGCGACTTATCAGCAAGATCAACGGCATGTCTCCGATATGCACTTGGTGAGTACCAATGTGGGAGCGCCGAAGATTAAAAGCTGGAAATATCCCTTACCCGAAGACGAGAAAATCATCCAGATCGAGCGTGTCGTTATTGAGGTAGAGAGTGGAAAAATGGTTCGCTTTGACATGCCATCCGATGATCGTCGAGGTACTTTATGTGATGACATTGCCTGCTCCGGTAAGTTTGATGATAATCAATGGATCAATGACGGCAAGCAATTGGTTTTCGTTTCTTCCTCGAGAGATCATAAGGTAGCTCAGCTGAGAATCGCAGATACCCAAACGGGAAAGGTCCGAGATATCCTAAGAGAAGAAGTGGCTACGCAATATGAATCGGGCCAGGGAGCTATTAATTGGCATTACCTTGAAGCCACGGATGAGATCATTTGGTATTCTGAACGAGATAATTGGGGCCATCTGTACTTGTATGAAGCCCCAACTGGCACCCTTAAGCATCAGATTACTACAGGTGATTTTGTGGTTACTCGTCTCAAGCATATCGACAAGAAAGCTGGAGTTCTATATTTTGAAGCTAATGGCCGCGAAGAAGGTCGTAATCCCTACTTCAGTCATTTGTATAGGATTGAGCTGTCAGGTAAGAACTTGAAATTGCTCACGCCAGAAAATGGCACGCATAGTATCCGGTTTTCTCCGAATTACAAGTACTTCGTGGACAATTATTCTCAGCCAGATGTACCGCCCGTATCTGTACTTCGGGATATGGAAGGAAATCTCATCGAAAAACTGGAGCAAGCAGATATCTCTCGGCTGGTAGCAACGGGATGGAAAGCACCTAATCCCATCACGGTAAAATCGGCGGATGGCAAATATGATCTGTACGGATTGATGTTTACACCTAATAATTTGAATCCTAAGAAGAAATATCCAGTGGTGAACTACATTTATCCCGGCCCGCAAGGTGGGAGTGTGGGCTCATGGACTTTTAGGCCCAGTAGAGGGGACCATCAGGCTTTGGCGGAGCTGGGCTTCATTGTGGTGGCCATCGAAGGCAGTTGCAATCCAGGGCGATCAAAAGCCTTTCATGACGAATGCTATGGAAACATGGGCATTAACACTTTGCCTGATCAAATATCGGGTATGCAACAATTGGCCCAAAAACATCCCTACATGGATTTGGAACATGTTGGAATATGGGGTCATTCTGGAGGAGGCTTTGCCACAGCCGCTGCCATGTTTAAATATCCAGATTTCTTTGACGTTGGTATTTCCGAATCCGGTAATCACGATAACCGAAATTACGAAGATGATTGGGGAGAGCGCTATATTGGATTGATAGAAGAGGTAGATGGAGTGAATAATTACGAGATTCAGGCCAACCAGCTATATGCCGAAAATTTGAAAGGCAAATTATTGCTCGCACATGGAGGCATGGATGACAACGTGCCACCTTACAACACCAATCTGGTAGTCGATGCCTTGATCAAAGCCAATAAAGATTTTGATTTGATTATGTTCCCGAATGCGCGGCATGGATTCGGAGCTGATAGCTACTACATGACCCGCAGAAGATGGGATTATTTCGTGCAGCATCTTAAAGGCATGAAGCCACCTAAGGAATATAAAATTGAATATAAGCGAGATCCGCGGCTAGATCGAGCATAACAATACTGTTCAACCCCAAAAAAACCAAGGTTACATGCTTGAATCGATACGAAAATGGCTGATTAGAAACCTGATCAAACCAGAGGATATCAAGGACTACATCAGCAATGTGGGTGACCTAGATAAGCCTCATTTAAAAATATCTCTGGCGGAATTGAAGAAAACAGATGCTGCAAAGAAAGTGCTGTTATCCAAGGGTATTTCCATCGTGGAAAGTAAGATAAAGGAGTTGCAACAGAAGCAAGTAGCTGGTCACGACGTGAGATCATGGATCAACCAGAAGCAACGTCAACTGAGAATGTATCATGAGCAATTGGACTTAATTGATTATCGAGCACGAAAGGAAGAATTAGAGGAGGTTCAGCTCCAAGAAGCTCTGGCTACTGAAGCAAAGCGTTGGCGAGAACAAATTCTTACAGGCGATATAGATTCTTTTTTTGAGGAAGCCCTGGAACAAACAAAGGACAGTCGCAAGTTGGAAAACGGCTTGTATAATAGGTCTGGACAATTCTATAACTTATTGGAACAAAAGAATCAGAATCTCATCACCACGGATTCTTTTGAGCTAAGCAGAATAGATCTCCAGTTGAGCTTTCTGAGCTTTATTGATCGGATTCAAGCCAGACGTATGATTTAAAACGAGATACCATATCGCATGGATCGTAGGGCAGATTGAAATAGCTCAAGATATAGCAATTAGAAAGAACAGAAATGACCACACCAGAAAACCAACTTAACCTTCGTGCACGCCATCCTGATTTCCAAACCTTCCTTGACTTTAATGAAAGTGAATCCAAGAAAGTGGTGAAGGCCTACACTTGTCATTTGGATGAACGATACGGGACAGCAACCTTACAAACGCTTGATGTGTTCCCCGCGAAGAAGGAAAATGCCCCAATTTTGGTATTTATCCATGGGGGTTATTGGAAAGCACTGGATAAGAAAAGCTATCGCTTTATTGCGGCTCCTTACGTGGAGCAAGGGATGACCGTATTCCTTCTGAATTACAGGCTTATCCCAACCGTCATTATGCAAATGCTTCTAGATGACATTCGAGATGGAATAGACTGGATTCGATCAAATGCCCATCAATACAAGGCCGATCCGGATTCCTTGGTGGTTGCTGGTCACTCGGCAGGAGGCCATTTGGCACTAATGGCTTATTTGTTGAACGAGCACCTCCGAAACAGTATTAAGGCCATTTGTAGTCTTAGCGGCATATTTGATCTTAACGTCATTCGAGATAGTTACCTGAATGCTGACTTACAGCTGAAGCACAGTGACGTGGAAGCTTTCAGTGTTTCCAATAAAGACCTAACCTTAATAGACTGCCCTACTTTATTGAGCGTAGGATTGGATGAAACGGATTTATTTATCGAGCAATCAAAGGCACTTTTTAAGCAGAACAAAGCTTTTGCTCCCTTGAGCTACTACGAATATCCCAGCCTAAATCACTACCAAATTGTGCACACCTTGGGGCAGGAGGGGAGTCCTTTAACACAATTTATTCTTAAGCAAGCCTTCAGCTGAGGAAGCAAGTAATTGGCATGATTAAAACCGATTTCACTTTGGTCATCCGAGTAATTCAAGGCAAATATGCATATTTACTTTGCAAACAAGAAAGAAATCATGTATATTTACTTTGCAAACAGGAATTAAATATGAAAATTTTAGGCTCCTTTGAAGAATTAGTCCTATTGGCCGTGGGGTCACTCGGAGATCAGGCATATGGAGTAGCCGTTAAGGATTTGCTGGAAGAGACAGGAGGGAAGAAGCCAAGTATTGGGGCTTTACATTCGGCCCTGCATCGCCTCGAAGAAAAAGGGATGTTAGATTCTTGGATTGGCGGAGCCACTTCGGAGCGAGGTGGTATAAGAAAAAAATATTACAGCCTAACACCGATAGGAAAGAAAGCCCTACAAGAAGCTCACGACGTACGCGCAAAATTATCTATCAATATCCAAGGTTTAAATCTAGGATAACATGAGCAAGCCTCTTCCTAAGCCTCCTAGGCTAGCGGAACTATTTTTGGAATGGTACTGTCACCCGGAGATTTTGGAGATCCTACAAGGGGATTTACATGAGCTGTATTATCGGAGGATAGGTACGATAGGATTGACTAGAGCTAGACTGTGTTATTATCGAGATGTAATTGACAATTGTCGCCCCTACGCTTGGGGAAAAGCGAAGTCTTCATCACCCAACTTCATGGATATGTTTATCAATTATGTCATCTCCGCTTGGCGTAACATGTATAAGCGCAAGCAATTTTCGCTAATCAATATCTTGGGACTGTCGATTGGAATGGCTGCCTGCCTTTTGATATTACAGTATGTTAATCACCAAAAGAACTTTGATACCTTCCATACTGATCTGGATCGTTTGTATAGACTCAACTTGGGCATGTCAGAGGCTGGCGAGTCTGAAGTAACTTATCGGGCTGCTAATCATCCCGCCGCTGCGCTTGCCTTGAAAAAAGATTATCCTCAGATTCAAGAAACCGCAAGGATAGTAGACGTAGCCATCTTTATGGGGTCTTCTGTATTAAGTCATAAGCCCGAGGGGGGCACTCCGATCACTTTCTACGAGGAAAATATGTATGTGGCAGATCCCTCCTTTTTGAAGATGTTCTCCTTTCCCCTAGTAAACGGGGAGTTAGAAACTGCACTAGACCACCGAGATAACATTGTGATTACAGAGCGTCTAGCCCAAAAGTACTTTGGGGAAGAGGATCCAATGGGAAAGACACTTTCGCTCAATGGTGCCATCAATCTCACCGTTACTGGTATCCTACAAGATTTGCCGCAGATTACTCATTTCGAAATTAACGCTCTATTTTCATCACATGTATTCTCCGATGGTATTAATAATGCTTGGATTTGGCCAGAATTTCACACCTATGTAAAACTACTTCCAGAAGCCACAGTCGAAGATGTGGAGGGGCAACTCGATGGTTTTGTTAACCAATACTTGGGGGATGTGATGGAGGAGTTTGCCATTCGAGAAGCCATGACCCTGCAACCGGTGCAAGACATTCACCTACATGGTAATTTGCTCAAAGAAATAAAGGAAACCGGCAATCAAAGAACGGTATCTTTCCTAATTCTCATTGCCTTTATGATCCTGCTGATTGCCTGGATCAATTTCATTAATCTGTCGACTTCTCGGTCTATTGAACGGGCATCGGAGGTGGGAATTAGAAAAGTTGTGGGAGCTGCGAAGGAAAATATTATCCTACAATTCTTGACTGAGTCAGCGGTTATGAATGGATTAGCCATTGGCTTTGCTGTGTTAATGGTCGTACTGATTTCACCTTACTTTAATCGAATAGCAGGTGTGGAGATCATTTCTGGCAGTTGGTTTCGACAAGTTTTAGGAGAATGGAGTACCTGGCAGGCCATGCTGATCTTGTTTTTAGGAGGAACCTTTCTTGCCGGCTTATACCCTGCGTTCATTTTATCTTCTTTCCAACCTATAAAAACCATCAAAGGACATTTATATCAAGCGGGGCAAAGGGTTCACTTCCGGCATGTAATGGTGGTATTCCAGTTTGTCATAGGCTTATCGATGATCACCGGGACTGTAATTGTTTTCAAACAACTCTCATTCATGCGTAGTCAAGAATTGGGGTTCAATATGGAACAATTGTTAATTGTAAAAGCTCCTTCCATTGTAGACTCTACCGGTGCAGAACGTGCCAACTTGTTTCGAGAGCAATTACTCCAACAGGCTCAGATCCAGCAAATTTCTTATTCATCTGATATCCCAGGCTACAACATCCAAAATATCAATACGATAAAACGGAGGGAAGAAAACATTGAAGAAGGCTTCTTTGCCACTTTTCTAAATACAGATGAACACTTCTTTTCGACTTACCAAATTGAATTAGTAGCGGGTCGAGGATTCTTAGAAGAGATCGAAACGGACATCAATGCGATCGTACTGAATGAAAAAGCAGTAGGATTGCTTGGCTACAGCTCTCCTGATGAAGTGCTGGACCAAATCATTAGTGTTAAGACCAATAGTTGGCATGATCTAAAAGTAGTGGGTGTTGCCAAGAATATCCACAATCAATCTCTAGCACACGGGCAACTCCCATTTGTATTCTTCAATGGTAGGGGCTTCGGCTATGATTATTTGAATATTCGCTTAAATACCGAAGACATACATGAAACTATTGCCAATGTAGAGAAGACCTATGGAGAAGTTTTTCCGGGAAATCCTGTGGAGCATTTCTTTTTAGATGATTACTTCGATAAGCAGTATCAGGCTGATCGAAAATTTGGAAGAGTATTCACACTCTTTGCTGTTTTAGCCATTCTAGTGGCCTGTCTTGGTCTTTTCGGATTGGCTTCCTATATCTCAAGTCTTCGTACCAAAGAAACGGGCATTCGAAAGGTGCTTGGTGCTTCCACTGCCCAGATATTTCTATTGCTGGGCAAGCAATTTCTATGGCTAATAGTGATTGCTACCATTGTGGGGATTCCCTTGATCTGGTGGGGAGGGAATGAGTGGTTAGCCAACTATGCGTATCGTGTGAAATTGAATCTTTGGGTATTCGTCTTGCCGGTGACTTCATTCTTCATGATGACGGCCTTGATTGTTTTCTGGCAATCGTCAAAGGCTGCCTTAGTTAATCCCGTAAAAAGTCTGCGGACCGAGTAATAAAGATATAACTAGCATGGCATCGTATGCCAATTCTTAGTAAACTGGGTAGATGCTTCCGCTCTTTCGAGAGGAGGAAAGCATTTTACCCAGTTTCTATTTCTTAGTATTTCTCTTGAATCAACTCAATGAGTTTATCTACAGCCTCTTTCACAAAGGCTGGATCTTCTGCGGTTGCTTCTCTTTCTACAATTTCAATGTTCGAAGGCAAACCTTCCTTCAATCTGAAGAAGAAGGCCTCGTCTGATTCTTTATCCTCTAATATTCCACCGGGATAAGAATATCGGCCTACACCTAGCTTTGGAATCATGAAGTATGCCTTATCCTTGGTATGCTTCAATCGGCCACAAATATCATCAGCGACCCGTTGTATTTCTTCCACGTTTAGCCTAGGAACAAAAACGACAGGACTGTGAAAGACCTTCTTGTGATCTTTATATGCTTCTGGAACCTCATTGGGCGGAACCAGTATACCTAAATGTTCCGCTCCACCGGGGCACAGTACTTGTGGCAATCCCAATTTACCTGCCACTGTTAACCGCTCTGGCCCTCCGGCACGCAACACACTCCAGACATCATCGGCAATTTCGCCCATAGCATAATCAAATACGGCTCCAATGATACCTTCCTTCATCATTTGTTCCATGGCCCGTCCTCCGGAACCCACTGCATGGAAGACAATGACCTCGTATCCGGCTTCTTCAATGTATTCGATGGCTTTCATGGCTCCGGCCGTCAATACACCCAAATTGGACATGCCGATTAGGGGCTTATCCCCCTTCTCCATGACGAACTTGGTTTCTACTTCAGCCATACCGCAAGCAGCAGCAGCGGCATTGGCTAGGACCTTTCTAGTAAATGGATTCAACTTCAGAATGTCACTTACCGAGAACATCATAGTAATGTCCTTGATACCCACGAATCCCGAGGTATCGCCAGAAGCAATCGTAGACACCATAATCTTAGGAAAGCCATAGGGTAGGGCCTGCATGATGTCACAGCAGGTGGAGGTTCCCTGCGTCCCTCCTAAGCCCAATACCGCATGTACCTCATCCTTTACAATACCGCTATTGATAAGACCTATGCAGCCTTTCACCACAAAAGGGTTAGCCTTTTCTCTTGTTGGCGCTGCCAAGATTTCCTTCAGATCACCTCCGCCAGCTTTAATCACCTCCTCACGGCTTATATCCGCCTCAATACCCGCTTTCCCTACTACTCCAATGTCCAGCAAAAGGGCTTGGTGCCCTCGACTTTCTATTTCTGATTTGAGGAATCCGGCTTCTTGATCCTTAGTATCAAGTGTTACTAAGAGGGCTATGGTTTTTTTCATGGTGCTAGGCTTTTATTCGTCAAGGTTTTGGTAAAATAGGAACAATCCCTAGGATTGTCGACGCAAGGCCGCAAATTCCTGTGCGGTGGACAAAACAGCTTTCTCAATTGGAATTCGTTCAGTAGACGATCCCGTCCAAATTCCGTCTACACTCGTGTGATTGAGCATATACTGAGCGTCAGTAGGGTTTTCCATGGCTGCTCCGTGAGCGATTAAGAGAACGTCCGGTTTGATGGCACGCAACCGCTTGTTCGCCTCCTCTGTTCGAGCCGCGGTTTCCTCGATAGTTTCTCCAGAATCATAGCCGGTCATACCCCCTTTTGTCGTACCTGCGTGAAAACAAAATAAGTCCGGTTGAGCTTCTTCCATAATGCGGAGACTATCTTCCATATTGAATGCCAAGCCTATTGAAACCATATCCATTTCTTTTGCTAGCTTCAAAAGTTCTATCTCATTATCTAGCGTGATTCCACTTTTAGTCAACACGCGGAAGATCTCGCTGTCTTTATCCACATAACTGATAGAGGGCCCAATGTTAGAGACGGACTCAACGCCCATGGCCTTGCAATCATTTAGTACCATGCGCATGTCTTTCAATGGATCATTAGCGTTTAAGCAAGCACAGATAAAGGCATCGCCCTTAATAGCGGGCATGATATCTTCTCGGGTATAATCTAGTGTTTGTTTATTGGAATCTAGGATAGGCCAAAGCATCGACATGGTTCCCATGCCGTTGGCACGCAATCGTGCACCGGAAAAAGTATTGATACAATCTGCGCCAGCCTTTTCTAATAGTTTAGCTACCAAGCCTGAGCCTGCACTGGCGATGAAGATGGGTATGTTTTGTTCTTTCTTCTTTTGCAACTTCTGTAAAATCTCTGTTCTGGAAGTTCTGGGTGTGATCATTGTATATGGATTGATTTAAAACTTGTTGATGAATTTTGATTCAAAGGGAATACAACTGCAATGCATACATCCGAACTTGCACAGCGTGTTACCAAAGCAGAACATCGGACGTATCGCAACGCTATTTAAATAACTCTTTCATTTCCTCCGTCAATGGGCACCTGCGCACCCGTGATTTTAGCGAAGGTCTTGCCGAGCATAGCGGTAGCTAAATCGGCCACATCTCGGGAAGTTACCTCCACCTTCAGCATGTTATTGGTTTTGTACTCCTTTACGGTAAGACCATAATGCTTAGCGCGTGCCTGCAGTACTTCATCCGTCCAAATGGCCGTATCGTAGACCGCATTGGGGTGTATGATATTCACTCTTATTCCTTTTCCGCCCAATTCCATGGCGGCCACCCTTCCCAGCTGCGTGAGGCCGGCCTTAGCAACCGAATAAGCGGCAGCTCCAGGGCCTGGAGCCGGTACATTCTTGGAAGCAATGATCACAACGGCTGGATCAAACCCCACTTCCAAGTAGGGGATCAATAGTTGCAGTAGTCGTTGATGACTCGTTACATTAAGTTCTAAGCTTTTATCCCAAAGCTTACCATCCATATCTGCTATGCGAGCACTTTTAGGAAAGATCCCAGCATTGCTGACCAGCATATCAATTCCACCGAAAGTGGCTATAGTTTCATCTATGGCTTTCTTCAGCTGCTTTTCACTAGTCACATCACACCTAATGCCAAGGGCTTCTTTTTGTGGAAACATACCTTCGATCGCTGGAGCTATGTCTAAGCCGGTAACTACGGCTCCCTGCTCAATCAAACTCTCCACGCAAGCCTTGCCAATACCACTTGCCGCACCCGTGACGATAGCCACTTTCCCCTGCATAGACTTCGGCTTGCCAGCTTTCTTCAGTTTTGCCTGTTCCAAACTCCAATACTCCATCTCAAAGAGGTCACCTTTACCCAAGGCCTTCCAACCGCCAAGATGCTCTGCCTGAAAGATGGCACGCTGTGTATGACGAGCGATATCCTCAATAATTCGAGTGTGTTTAACCGTAGGACCAAAGGAGACAACCCCGCTTCCCGGAACAATTGCCCAACGGGGCGCTTGATCAAGGAGAGTCTGTTCCCCCGTATTGTATTTCTTGTAGTAGGCCTTATAATTCTTCACATATTGCTCTAAGTCCTTTTTTGGACTGTCGGAAACCATCATAGGCGTCCGCTTGGTACGGATGATATGATCTGGAGTTAGCGGACCGCGAGAGGTGATCTTTGCTACATCAGAAAGTTCGCTAAATGTTTTCGCTGAAGCTGATCTGTCCAATTTCGCTAGTACTGGTTTGTTCCAAACTTCCGAGACTTTCTTTCGCAGTTTAGCGATCTGCAGACCGTCAATTTTGCCTTTACCTTTTCCCTTGATTGCATTTGCACCTTGCTTCTTCAAGTACTTCTCAGAAGCATCGACAATCGAGATCATTTTCTCGTAGCTTATCTTTGGATCATTGTGGAAGGTAAAGACACCGTGATTCATCAAAACCATACCGTCTATGCTGTCCCAGTCAATGTTCTTGGTCATTTCATAGATCTTCTTGGCCAGAATGAAGCCTGGCATAACGTAAGGGATGATCAAGATCTTATCGCCATAGATTTCTTGGATTCGCTTCTTTCCACCTGGTGTATTAGTCACTGTTACCACCGCATCAGCATGTGTATGATCTACAAAAGTGTAGGGAATAATAGCGTGCAAGATCGCTTCAACAGATGGATTGGGAGCAGATGGATTGGTCATGGCCATGCGCTGGTTTTTAACCATATCGACATCGCTCAAGGTATCCAACTGCGCCAGGCGGTGGAGGGCTGATAGCTTCACGGGAGCAAAACCAGGAGCTTCGATCGTAGCCAAATCCCAGCCACTTCCTTTTACATATAGAACCTCCTCCTCTTCACCGAAAATATTGGTTTCCTTTATTTTGACCGAGGTATTTCCTCCACCATGCATCACCAGATCTTCGTTATTGCCAAGTAGGCGAGAGGTGTAAACTCTTAACTTTAGCAGATCTCCTTTAAGCTTCTTAGCCTCAGAATCTTTCCAATTGCTTTTCATAGATTGTCAATAAATTTTGATACAATTTTATGTACTGTTTGACGATGCTGTGCATCATCAATATAACGAGAAATAACTTTTTGTATATGACTATTGGGGATATGTTTATGTACTGCCTCAGCCATGGAGTAGGGGTGGAGTGGATCATCTTCATTCCCGATCACAAGCGTAGGCACGCTGATCTTGTCAAGGAAATTGATGTCATCAAAAGGGTGATCTTCCACCATGGCTCGAAGTACCGTAGCAATCTCTGGCCTTTGTGTGTCGGCGAACACCCCGAGTACTGATTTCGCAGCATTGGGTACATGCTCATGAATGGTTTGAAATTCAGACTCCTGCTTAAAGCCTTCCACATCTTTGGCTGCCTCTATATAATCAGCAGCAGTAAGCAAAATCTTAAGATTTTCTGGGCTCCCTTCATCTAACCAAGCTGGGCGTACCAAAACTAAGCCACTTACTCGCTCTGGATGATGAATGGCCAGGTAAGTCGAAATCCCTGCCCCCATTGAAATCCCACCAAATACGGCCTCAGGTATTTCTAGCTGGTCCATTAATTGGATCAACTGATCGGCATAGTAGGCAAAGGAGGGACGAATGGATGGGGCGAGCGGAGCAGTTCCGTGCCCAGGACAATCCATCGAAATGAGTCGCATGCCTTGTAATCCCGCCAAGAGTCCCTGAGGTTGAGCCAAATTAGACCCTAGGCCATGCTGAAAGTGAAAAGGATCTCCTTCGCCTGAGCTTTTGTACAAGAAGTGAGTTTCCATCTACGAGTCTTATTGAACCACATTTTCGTGAGGATGCTGCTTGAGCAATTCTTCCGGCGAGTAGAACCCAGACTTGCCATCCGTTAGTGCACGAACTTCTTTCACTTTTTCTGGCGTAATAGCCGATGCTGTGTTGCCAAAGGAATTTCGAACATAAGTGAGCACGGCAGCAACCTCCTCGTCATTCAGTAAGCCTTCGTATGGCGTCATGGGGACCTGACCGGGATATTCCTTACCCAGGACCGTAATCGGTCCCATAAGGCCCTTTAAAACCAACTTAATGAGTCTATCCTCACTCTCGTTGACCCAACGGGTGCCAGCTAAGGGTGGGAAACCGGATGCAGCTAAGCCCTTCCCATCTGGCTGATGACAAGTACCACAAAATCCCTCTTGCTGATAAATTTCATGGCCCTTGAAGAATAGCTCTCGTTCTTTGACATCAGTCAAATGTGTTCTAAGCTTTTCCTGCGGAGGGTTATCCACGCTATGCCCCTTTAGGTGAGCTAGAGCCGTTTCCTGTGCAGGCTTCATCCATTCATCTAATGGCATTTCTCCGGCTTTCTCTACGATAGGAAGGCCTTTATCAGGAGATATCCACGACGCTGCCACTAATGCTTCTAACCGAACTCGATTGTGTGGATCACTAGCAGCCTTCATCAATAATTCTGCCTGATCGGAAATCTGATGTCCTGCGTAACGCAATACTTTTACGGCGGCCGTTCTAGCTCTAAAGTCCTTGGCTTCCAATAACTGGCGTAGCAAGGTGTCATCTATGCGATTCAGTCCCCAACTTACCCAAAGGCCTTCTAACAAATGATGCTCATAGCGCTCATCTGATTTATCCAGGCTGGCAGCCCAGGTCTTCAATTTTGCACTTACTTCATCAGCATCACGGCCTCGCAATTCTCTACGTGTACGATATCTGGTACGATATTCTGGAAGGGTAAGGTTAGCAAGCAATTCGTCAATACTAGCTCCATCAACCTTTGCAGGCTCAATTAATGGTCGCCCAGGATAAGTTACTCGATAGATACGACCATGTACATGATCTCTATACGGATCACGAGCATTATGCTGCATATGTCCGATCAACACGTTATGCCAATCAACAATATACAAGGAACCATCCGGTGCAAACTCCATATCCACTGGTCTAAAATTCTTGTCAGATCCAACTATAAGATCTTGTCGATGTTGACTCTCAAACCCCGTCTCTCCGTCAACCATAGTATGTTGTTTCGTCCCGAGGAATCCGATGGTGTTATTAATTAACAAGTCTCCTTGCACATCGTCAGGGAAATGTCGACTTGATACGAATTCGAGCCCAGAAGTGGGTCTCACTCGATGTTCATCTTCGATGAGATTATAAGACTTGTGTGTGGCCACTCCATAGCGCGGTTTTACGGAGCCTGGCATCATCCAACGCATATCTGGACCCGAAGTTTCTGCAAAGAAATTTTGGCCCCATTCATCAAAGGCAATACCCCAAGGGTTCGGAATTGAAAGTTGTGCGGTTCTTTCCAAATGATGTCGCTGTGGAGCATATCTGAAAAAACCCCCATTGGTACCTCTGACCGGGCCATAGGCCGTTTCCACATTGGTGTGAAGGAATACACCTTCTCCCATATACAAAGCTCCGGATGGATCAGCACAGAAGGCACTAATCACGTGATGTGTATCATGATCATCAAACCCACTCAAGATGATTTCCTTCTTGTCAGCCTTATCATCACCATCGGTATCCTTTAACAGTACAAGGTTCGTACCCTGAGACACATAGACTCCTTCTGGGGCAAATTCGAAACCAGCAGGAATATGTAAATCGTCCGCAAAAGTGGTTTGTTTATCTGCTTTACCGTCGCCATCGGTGTCTTCCAGGATGATCAGCTTGTCATTCGGACGCTGATCGCCAGGACGGTAGTGAGGGTAGGTTGGCATCGTGGCTACCCAAAGCCGACCTTTATTGTCAAATGATAACTGTACCGGATTCGCCAAGTCATCAAATTCTTTTTCAGAGGCGAATAGTTCGATCTTGTATCCATTGGCTACCGTCAGCTTTTCTAAAGCATCTTCACCATACAAATATTCTGGATCTCCATTTTTCTCGCTGGGTTTGTAATTCGTTTCAACTGGGGGTAGGGTAGAGGTCTGGGCATCTGCAGCGGCTACATCCATCTTTTCTCCCTTGGCAGCGGCCCAAATGGCTAAGTCTCTAACGCCCGTCATCTCTCTGATTTTCACCAGTTCGGCCGGGTAATTATCTGGCCCAAATGGCTTATATCTGCGTCCAAATACATGAACACCATTGGGGATTTTGAAATCATTATGCCAGAACCAGTTCTTCTCCTGAACGGCGTCGTGAACCAACTCCTTGTTGGTGTTGTCCACCTTTCTTTTATTTCCAAAAACTTGATTTGCTAATTCTTTAGCCAACAATTGATATCCCTGATCTTGCAATTGACATCCATCTAAGGTCAATGGTTCTTCATTGGATTCAAACCAACCAAGTGAAGGCTGGTACAAGTCGACAAATGGAACTCCATTCTTCTCTGCTATTTCAGCCATAGCAGCTGTGTAAAGCTGTAGGTTTTCATTTTCCTTATTTCCATCAGGTGTGTCTTGCAAGTGCGAAAGATCTTCGAAGGCAATTGGAGAGACCAAGACAAGCTTGGGACTAGTCTTTCCATTGTAATTTTGCTTTAAAGTATGATCTATAAAGGCTTGAAGTTCAGCTTTATAATTATCTACTCCTGCAGCACCCTGGAAGGACTCATTATAACCAAAAAATCCGAGGATAATGTCGGCTTCGTGCCTTGTGATCCATTCATCAGGTGTTTCAAAATGGCCTCTACTACCAGAATTCTTCGCTAATTCCGTCTGATATACCTCCGCCCCCGGAAAAGCCCAAGGTGAGACTCTACCTGAGTGAGGTCTAAAGCCTGGAGTATTCCCTCCATCACACATGTTTCGAATGTATAATAGACTGTCTGGGTAGCGCAGATGCAGTTCAGTCTCAAAATGACCATAATTCATCATCCGAGAACCTAAATTATTACCGATCAAAATGATGTGATCTCCCTTTTGGAAAGGTACAGCTGCCTCCTGAGTAGGACTACAGTGGGAAAAAAGAAGTGAAAACCCTAGTAACCCACAAATTGCTAGGGTCGCTTGGGTAAGCTTGCTAATGCCGATATTCATGTTGTTGGTCTTCGTTTACGTTTCAGCGAGAAAGATACGGAAAATGCAGAGAACACCTAGCTTTCTGTCTATAAGTTGAACAAGTAAATAGAGTAGGGGACCTAGGATTTGTATCAATGTGATTTTTTCCAATGCTAAGAAGTTCACAGCCTCTACGAAACTGCTAATAATCGTTTCCGTGCCAGGGGTATAAAGGAAAGACTTTATCTTCACAGAAGAACAATGCCATGCCTAATGAAAAGACTCAACTGCATCTTCTTTTTTTGCTTAATTAGCAACCTCTATTTACTCAGTCAAACCCCAAGTGATACAACTCAGGTCGATTCACCTAAACAAGAAAAAAAGAAAGCCCTTCCTTTGGAGGCAGGCCGAAGTTTTTCATTTGAATTGGATGAGGGATCCTGGATAGCCTTGGATGTAAGTCCTGATGGACAGCAAATCGTATTTGACTTCTTGGGAGACCTATACCTGCTGCCTATAACTGGGGGCACAGCTACACAGCTTACTGAAGGGTTCCCATTTGATAGTCAACCTAGGTTCCATCCAGATGGCAATAAAGTAGTATACATCTCTGATGAGTCCGGGGGAGAAAATGTATGGATCTACGATTTAGTGTCTCAAGAAAAGAAACAGATCACGAAAGGTAATAACAACCCTTATCAGGGCCCCGAATTTTCACCCGACGGAAAGTATATTATTACCTCTAAGCAAGCAGGTTCCAATCTACATAAGCTCTGGTTATATCACATCGATGGGGGATCGGGGACAGCCCTAGTTTCCAAGCCGGAAAATATGCGTATGCTCGAGGCCGCCTTTGATGCTGATGATCGATACATCTGGTTTTCTCGTAGGACGGGAATGTGGAACTATAATGCCGCCTTACCACAGTACCAATTGGCTACCTACGACAGGCAAACCAGCGAAATCACTGCTCGTGGCGCTCGTTATGGATCCTCCTTTAGACCAACACCTTCTCCAGATGGAAAATGGCTGGTCTATGCTACCCGACACGATGCAGAAACTGGGCTCATTCGTCGCAATATGCAAACTGGAGATGAGGAGTGGCTTGCTTACCCGATACAGCATGATGATCAGGAGTCAAGAGCTTCAAGAGCGGTCTTGCCGGGCTTCTCCTTCACGCCGGATAGCGAATCCATAGTGATTTCTTATGGTGGCAAGATTTGGAAGATTGATGTGAATACCAAGGTAGCTACCGCAATTCCTTTTACGATAAAAGGAAGCATTGATCTAGGCCCGGAACTGGACTTCGATTATCCGATCAGTGATGATCCAGCGTTTGTGGTGACTCAGATTCGAGATATTGCCCCTGCACCTAACGGCAATCAGATGGCTTTCACGGCCTTGAATGAGGTTTATATCATGGATTGGCCAAGTGGTGCACCCAGAAAATTAACTGAAGTAGGAGAGACACAAGCTCAGCCGGTATGGTCACCTGATGGGAAATGGTTGGCCTTTGTAAGCTGGGAAGCAGAAGGAGGCAAACTCTATAAGGTACGGCCTGATGGTTCAGCATTGACACAGCTTAATCAGGCCAGTGGCGTATTTCAAAGCCCAGTTTGGTCTCCAGATGGGAATAGGATTGTGGTTATTAAAGGGCAGGCCCAAGATTTCAGAAATGCGCTACGTCGCACAGCCTTTCGCGGAACAAGTGATCTGGTATGGATAGACGCCAATGGCTCAGGTAACAACTTTATTTGCTTTACCAACGGAAGGCAAAACCCACATTTTACTACCTCTAGTGATCGGATTTACCTATCTAGCCGCAATGGACTGTCATCCATCCGCTGGGATGGTACAGACGAGAAACTACACGTTAAAATCACCGGGAAGAAACAACCAACAGCCAAGGAGCCACCGAGAGCCTCTTGGATTAGAATGGCTCCGGAGGGGGATCAAGCACTCGCGCAAATCGGCTCCGATCTTTACCTGGTAACGGTGCCAATAGTGGGTAAAGATGCGGTCACTATTTCTGTGGCAAATCCAAGTAAGGCTAAGTTTCCAGCTGCGAAACTAACCGATATCGGGGGGCAATTCCCTACCTGGACTAGCGACGCCAGCCAAGTGCAATGGGCTGTGGGTAATGCGCATGTGACCTACGATATAGGAGCAGCAAAGGCATTTATTGATAGCCTGGCCAACTCGGAGGACCCGAAGAATAAAAAGGCTGTATACAAGCCTGTTGAGCAGCGGATCGAAATTATGGCAGAACGTGATATTCCTCAGGGTAGCTTGCTGCTACGCAATGCCAGAATCATTACCATGAAAGGGGAGGAGGTGCTGGAAAGAGCCAACATTCTCATCGAAAACAATCGGATAAAGCGCATTGGAAGAAGAGTCGCAGCTCCGGCAGGGGCAAAGGTGATGGACATGCGTGGCAAAACCATCATCCCTGGCTTTGTGGACACGCATTCCCACTTTCGTCATCCCGTAAACTTGCACCGTGGACAATTCTGGCCGTACCTAACTAATTTAGCCTTCGGTGTCCTCACAACTAGGGATCCACAAACCTCTACTACCGATGTATTGACTTATGGGGACCTAGTCGAGACAGGACGGTTACTAGGGCCTAGAATTTACTCCACAGGTCCTGGGATATTCAGTAGCGAAATGATTAGCAGTCAGGAGCATGCTCGTGATGTAATGCGTCGATATAGCACCTACTACAATACGAAAACCATCAAAATGTATGCTTCCGGAAATCGCCAGCAACGACAATGGTTGATCGTAGCGGCCAAAGAGCAAAGCATAATGCCTACCACAGAAGGGGGGCTGGATTTTAAAGCTAATTTGACACAGGTAATCGATGGATATCCTGGGCATGAACATTCCTTCCCTATTTTCCCACTGTACCAGGATGTGATCGATCTAGTGGCTTTTTCTAGGACCGTATACACTCCTACCTTGCTGGTGGCCTACGGAGGGCCTTGGGCAGAAAACTACTACTACGCAACCGAGCGCCCACACGACAACCCAAAGCTGCTGCGCTTTATGCCACATGAAAATTTAGATATGCGTACCAGGAGAAGAAATGCAGGGTGGTTCATGGAAGAGGAACACGTATTCGAAGAACTCGCCCTCTTCACAAAAGACCTGGTAGAGGCGGGTGGAAGAGCTGGAGTAGGCAGTCATGGTCAGCTGCAAGGGCTAGGTTATCACTGGGAGTTATGGGCCATGCAGTCTGGAGGCATGAGTGAACACGATGCTTTACGGACAGCTACCATTCTGGGAGCGGAAGCCATTGGTTTAGATCAGGACTTAGGATCTTTGGAAGAAGGGAAATTGGCGGATTTGCTTGTTTTAGATCAGAACCCCTTAGACAACATTAGACATACCAACTCGATTCGTTATGTGATGAAGAATGGCCGACTGCTTGATGGAGATACGCTCGATGAAGTGTACCCCACGGTTACCAAAAGAGGCCGTTACTGGTGGCAGGATTATACGCCGGGAGATGTACCTGGAGTTAAGAAATAGTAGGCTCTGGTTAGACCACATATTGGAAAATCAAGGTGGATTATCGAAGTGTTTCTTCCTGATTCATCTTGATTTTCATGGTAGAAAGCCTCACTCAATTACCTGATCAACAATACCTTGAGCAGGTCAACTCCTAATTAGAGCTTTTTTTGTTTGTGGTAACCGCTGAAAACTGTCTTTGGGAAAACAGGATTCGCAGAGTACCTTTATAGCATATTGCCATGCAATACAAGACTTCACCTGTTTTCGTTCTCTCCTCAGTCTTATATAGTTGAGTTAGTCTCCTCTAATCCTCCGATATAACTTTGGAATGCTTATACTTGATTCCGGTTCAGACAGAGTTCCCTAGATTTTGCTATTAACTAACCCATCAATAAATATTTTCCAATGAAGAAATGGACAATACTGTTCGCTTGTCTTTCCTTATTGATTACAGCAAGTGGCTTTAGAGCTGCACAGAAGATTTTGAAAGCCCAGCAGACCCCAGGTGCTTACAAAGTCATGGAGGTAGTAACGCTTTGGAAACTACTTAGCTACGATTATCAACCCAATCGAGATACGGACGGAACCTGGCTTATGGAAGGATTCCGATCTAAATATGCCATGGCAAAAAAATATGTGTCTCCGGATATTTTGGCGGCAACTTATGGGACACCTGTCTTCTTGGAAGGCCCACATAAAGAAGATATGGATTTCAACAGTACGACCTCGTTCGGGCACTATAATCCGGCATTCATTTCAAAGGTAACTGCTGATGTTAAGACGGTGTTGGCCAATCCTTTTTTTAGAGGCCTGATCAAAGAGACTTATCCTAACTTTGAAGGTATGGCAAAGACGTACAAGAATGCTTACCTCTACATCAACGAAAAACCTAAGAGGCTAAAAGGAATCAGAAAAAGCTATTTGCGACAATTACGGCAAAAGAGCGGAACTACGGAAGGGTCTATGCAGGAGACCTTTAGAGCTTATGCGGACAGCCAGGATGAAGAATCTGATTGGTATGAAGCCGTTACCGCTCCATCCTTTTGGGTTAGAAGATCCATCGATGGCACCGACAAGCAAATCTACGAGTTACTCAATCTGATTATTACTGAAATGGAAAAAGACTAAGCATAATGCTCCTCGAATGGCTTCTATATTTTACTAGAATACTCAAAGAAGCCAATCTTTTCCAACTCGGCTTTTAAAGCTGTAACCATCGACTCGGTAGGAGAGTGGACTGGCGGGCGAAACCAGCCGCAGTCCACTCCAATTATTTTCATGAAGGCCTTGCCGGCACCGATACCTCCGTATTTCTGTAGTAGTTGAACTACCTGCACCGATTTATATTGGAGTGCTTCTGCTTTTTCAAAATCTCCTCCTTGAAAGGCGCCAATAAGTTCATTATATAAAGGCGCAACATAATTGTAAGTACTTCCTACAGCACCTTCACCGCCAATTACTAAACTAGATAATAATGCCTCATCAGTACCCCACAATATACTGTACTTGGCCTCGCTATAGCGCCTACAGGCGTGAAACTCCATGATATTGGAATGAGTATACTTAATGCCAGCTAAGGTCGGTATTTTTTTCTCTCCTAACCGGAGAAATTCTAGCATAGAAAAATGGCCACCGGTCAATGCGGGTATGTGGTAATAGTAGAAGGGTAGGGAAGGGGCACTATCGGCGATCAGTGCGCAAAAATCCACCAAGTCCGATAAATTACCAGGCTTTAGAAAGTAAGGACATAAAATGGCTATGCCATCCATATTGCTTTCTTCTGCTAAAGCTGCAAGCTCCTGCATTTCTTTTATACTCGTACCACCTACCATGAAGATCGCATCGAGGGTTCCTTTAACTGCTCCCCAACGCTCCATAACGAGTTCTTTCTCTCGTCTAGATAAAGAGGCACCTTCACCAGTAGTACCGCAAACGAAGGCACCATTCACTCCATTATTACTGTATAATTTGGCTAGTTGATCAATCTGTCCGAGTGCTAGGGCTCCTTGATTGTCAAAAGGCGTAAAAGGAGCAGCAATTAGTCCGGTCAGTTTCTTCATTCTTTGACTTGTTTAAGTGAGTTATAAGTGTATTTAATGGCTGTAGAGCTATTCTGCTTAAAGCCTAAGCTCAGTAGACTTCCCAGGATAAAACTGGTGCTGAGCCCGGTGAAGGCATAGAGGAGTAGATGAGTGGAGGTAAATTCCTTTATATAGTACTGCAGTAGACCACTTAGCAATAATCCCAATAAAGCACCAGATGCATTGGCTTTCGGGTTAAATATTCCCAGTAGAAACACACCGCCTAAGCCTCCGGCGAACAAGCCAACGATCAGGTTAAATTGATCCCAGAGCGAGGAAATTCCCCAGGTAGCCATCATCAATGCAAGGCCAGTTCCGACTACACCAATTATTACAGTGAATATTTTCGCTAGTCTTAGATAAAAAGCCTCTGATTTATCCGCTTTGTACAAGCGATAGAAATCTGTGGTCAAGACAGTAGATACCGAATTCATACTGCTATCTAAGCTAGACATAGAAGCCGCAAAAATAGCCGCAATTAAAAGACCAGAAATACCCTGCGGTAGGCTCCTGATGATAAACCATGGAAAGACCGCATCGGTCTTCTCTAATGTCGGATTCAATAATTCTGGTTCTGCATGGTAATACACAAATAGGAGCGTCCCTAAAGTGAAGAATATCAGGCTCGATGGAAGTGCCATCCAAGCGCCAATTCGTATGCTTTTGGCAGCGCTTTGCTCGTCTGCAGTAGTTAGATATCTCTGAATAACCGTCTGGTCACTGCCGTATGAAATCAAGTTCGTAGCCAATCCTCCGATTATGACCACCCAAAATGTTGGTTCTGAAAAGCTCCAATTGAAGTCAAAGATTTTGGTTTTATCGAAATCGCTTATCGTCGTCTGTATCGTTTCCATGTCCATATGAAAGTAGAGAATGAACAGAGAAAGTAGCGCTCCACCTAGCAAAACAATCACCTGCAGTACATCTGTCCAGATAACTGCTTCAATTCCACCTAGCACCGTATACAGAATACTCAATAACCCCATAGATAGAATACACAATTCCACATCAATCCCAGTCACCACAGAAAGTGCTAGAGAGGGGAGGAGCAATACTATTCCTAGCCGGCCAAGCTGTAGAAAAATATACATCAGGCTACCGGTCCATCTGGTCCATCGATTGAACCGAAGCTCTAGATATTCATAGGCGGTGGTTAGATTGAAGCGTCTATAAAACGGAAGGAAATATCGGATAACTAATGGCGCGACCATAATGATGGTCATCATCAAAAAGAAGTAGAGCCAATCTGTGGCAAAGGTTTTGGCAGGGATCGCCATAAAGGTGATGGCACTCAGCTGCGTCCCAAATATACTGAGGCCAGCAGCCCAGGAGGGTATGCGTTGTCCTCCCTTAAAAAAATCTGCAGTTGAATGTTGTTTTCTGGAGAATCGAATGCCGATTCCAACAAGCATAGCCAAATACAGTCCTAGAATCCAATAGTTCAAGTAGCCAAATTCTCTTTGCTGTTCTATGGTGAGCACTTGAATGGCATCTGTGCGAATACAGGGAGAAATTTCCCCGGAAGCCAAAATAAGCTGATTATTCCATTTAACGGCTTGGGCGGTGACTGGTGGAGTATCAGGAATGTCCCCCAATTTGGTCCAAGTCTGTGTGATCGTATGAAAAGACCAAATGGTGGAACTAAAGCCTGGATGGAACTTCATGAGGGAATCTCTCTGCAAACTAACGAAGCTTGAAGAAGAATCTCTATTCAGCCTGGCATTCAATTGCTCAATCCGGTTAAATATCGGGCCGCCATCACCTCCAATCAGTAGAATATGATTAGCACCAATGGTCACTCCAGTACCTGCCGCGCTGGGAAAATCTGAGTCGCTTACAGATTTGATCGAAGCCCATTCTCCCTTCCTAGGGTTATATACCCAGCTATCTGATAGAAAAGTAGTTGTATCTACTTCCTCTGCTTTATACCTGCCCTTAAAGAGATAGAAACAATTTGTTTCTCCATTATTCTGCACTAATCCCACGGCGTGAGTTCTGGGAGATCCAGGCCAAGGCTGGAGCTCTTGCCAACCATTTGCTAAATCATCTATGTTTAATCTAGCGAAGATCTTTTTGCCGGTTTCTAGATTTGTTCCGGCAATGTATATCGTACGGCCTAAAATATCTCCACTTAGATTGGCTAGGGGTTGAGGCAAAGAGGGGAGCGTTTCCTTCAATAATTCATGCGTCTCTTTATTCCATTTGAGCAAAAATGCTTCATCGGTTGATTCTCCGTATCGCTCACCACCTAAGCAAAGTAGTCCTTCGTCAGTACTAACGGATAATCCATAAGCAATTGGCGAATCGAGTAGAAACAAATTGTTTCCGATCCATTTATTCGACTGTATATCAAACAGATACGTCTGCTTATGGTAGGCCTTTTGGCCGCCGTCCCAGGCGGGACCTTCTGGGAAATTCGCGCCTCCTGCTACAATGAGCATACCATCATGAATACCGGTAAAGGCACCAGCTAAGCCAGGTTGAATCGTTTCAGATGGAGGAGCAGGTAAGGCTGGCCAGGTTGACCAATGTAGCTCCAAGGGTAGGGGAGTTGCCCATGAAAGTATAGGCATGAGCAGGACGCAAAGCGAAACGAGTCTAAAGCGGTTCATAATTTTGTTGAGGATTTCCGTTCCAATAAAGGTGGGTAAATTATTCTCAATTTTCAATTCTCAGGGAGAGGGATGTATTTCCTAAAACATCTACTTAACATAATATAAATTATGAGGCAATTATATAAAAAGGACTTATTGAGCAGCGCATCGTGCAAAACTATTTCATCTGCATATAACTTCTCTAGAAAGATTTGAATCAATACAACGACTGGAATAATTTCTTCAGCTTTATTGTCGGCAAGTCATGCTTGAACTTTTATGAGAAAATCTCAGGCTACTAATTTCTTATCAAGCCTACGCTACGATACTATGTCAAGCATTACTTATACAAATTCTAAAGGTGCCTGGCTGTCCATAGCGCCGAAATAAACCGAATCGTAGCACAGAAATGCGGCCCAGCAGAAATAATTTATAACTCCCCTACTCTATGTGGCCCTTACAGTAAAGAAACAAATTGTTTCCATTAAACAACTGAATATCAGTTGTTTATAAACAATATAAGCAATGGTAGTCAATGCAATATCATCGTAAATATAGCCACATTGAATTCGTTTTCACAACAAAACTAGCAGCAGTTGCAGAAAGTTATCCGTTCTAGATGGTAGTGAAAGAATGGAGGACCACTACCCTATTTTAGACTTAGATTCACAACCTCCATTGCATCCATAAAATTGATTTTATAATCTCCACGAAAATAAATGAACGAAGAGATGAAAATTCGGCTGTGCGCTCTGGTCTTTTTTTGCTTGTATTATATGGCTCCTAGTTTTACGCAGGTTGAGCATTCAAGTAAAAAACAAGCGATCTACGCCAATCTTGGCTCGGTTATTTTTGAAAATCAATTGTCGATAAATTTTGAACGACTTCTTTTTGAATCCGGACCTAGGCTAGAAACTCGCCTTAAGCTTAATGCAGGTACTTATCTCAGCAATAACTACGATTACGAGCTTTCCGCAGAAATATACTCTAACTATTTGAGTGCCTCCATTCTACAACTCATCCCCTTGGGAAAAGTACAATTTGAATTAAACATAGGATTAGCCAGAACTCAATTTAGTACGCTTGAGGACACACAGAGTCGAAGCAAATTTAGCGCATACTCCTTAGCGGGTTTACGCTACGCTAAAGATCATCTGCTCGTCCGCTTAGGCTTTGGCAATTTTGAGTTATTTCATCTAGGTGTGGGATATCAATTCTAGATCGAAATCATTGCGCATAGGTAACAATCGAACTTGCTTTATATCCAATTCTATCTGCAATAAATTCAACCTGCTGGTTCCCAGGCACGCTGATGGGTTTGGTATATACTTGCCACGACCCTGCTCCTTTGTTCTCGTCTGCATTTGCAATGAATCGATATGCTAAGCTCGCCCCTTCTGTAGCACAAGAAAGTGACAGCCGCCCGTCGTTCATCTCAGCGGTTGGGCTGTTCACCACTGGAGCCTTCTGACCTGGCCAAAGCTTTTCTATCAATTCCGGTTCTGGCATAAGTCCGGTATCTTCAAAAGAATTCACCCAACGATCGCATTCGGCACTCAGCTCTGCCAAAATCTCTTTATAGGCTGGATCCTGGGCAAGGTCTTTGATTTCATGTGGATCCGATTGTGTATCAAACAACTCTTCCTTTGGCTTTTTATCCCGAAACCATTGGGCTTGGATTTCAGTAATTTCTCCTGACTCCTTTAATCTATGCAGTTCTTGCATGATTGCCATTTGCTCCCTATACGCCACGGGTAAGAACATCGATTTTTCCGGTTGGTAATATCTAATATATTTGTAGCGCTTATCTCTAATAGCTCGATTGGTATCGTACTGGGCATCAAATCGATCTGCCGCTGCCCTGATGTATTTACGTTTTTCCTTCGTCGCCTGCGGTCCCAAAAAGGCTAGGCCATCCAAAGGATACGCTGATTCAGCTCCTGTTAAAGAGAATGTGGTTGGAGCCAAATCGATGAAACTCAACAGATCATCATTCCTTGTTTGGGCCATCTGCTTACCTGGGAATCGAATGATCAACGGAACCCTAAGACCAGAATCATACAGCAATCGCTTATGGCGAGGTAAAGGTCCTCCATGATCCGTATACCAAAATATGATTGTGCTGTCCAATAGACCATCCTCTTCCAGTTCCTTGAGCACCTCTCCTACCTGAAAGTCCATTTCTCGAATATTGGAATACATTCTACGCACATCTTTCACGCCAACCTCTGTATCCGGTAGATAAGGAGGGATCGGAACTTGTAGCTCAGGATCAACCCAGAGTGAGTCCTCTGCCTTTCGCCAGATGCGTGACTCGTGCGTCACTTCAAAATTAAAAACAGCGAAAAAAGGCTGATTGGGATCACGATTTCTCCAATGAGCTTGTCGACCACTTTCATCCCAAGCCGAGACAGTAGGTCTGAATTGATAATCCATTTTAGCATTGTTGGTGCAGTAGTAACCCGCTCCCCGCAAAACCTCACTCATCATCTTAACGCCAACTGGTGGGACGGCTTCGTAAAAGCTAATACCCTCCGGCATAAATCGAGAGCGTTTTGCCGCCTCTTCATCAGAAATATTCGCATACCAAGGACCAGTCCTCATGTGATTAGCCCCTATATGAGTCGGATACATTCCGGTGGAAATTGCTGCTCGACTCGGAGCACATACGGGTGAAGGAGAAAAAAAATTGTCATAACATATCCCCTCTGCTGCTAGTCTACTGATGTTAGGTGTTTGGATGGTGCTATCGCCAAATGAGGGGATAAAAGGGCTCAAGTCTTCCGCTACTAGCCACAGAATATTTGGTCGTTCTGGCAAGGATAATTCGGCTTCCACTTCTGTATTCTCCCCTATTTTCTCTGGCTTACAGCCAAAAAGCAACAGGAAGGCGGAGAAGCATAACAAGTACTTATACGTTGATGCTGGCATTTCGTTGATTTTGCGTTTTTGATTCAAAGATTAAAGATAAACATTGTTGTTGTTTGACTGTGCTGCTAATCCCCTTTCGAATGCCACAAACCAAATTGGGACTTGACTTTATCTTAAAAAATCCTTTACATTTGCAATACTACAAAATAGTATTCATGAAAAAAGGATCGAAACTTGGTGAGTTTGAAGAGATTGTCATCTTGACCGTTGGCATCTTAGGAGATAACGCCTACGGCGTCACGATTAAGGATGAAATAGAGGACAGAGTACGGCGAGAAGTTAGCGTTGGAGCGCTACAAACCACGCTCCGTAGATTAGAAAAGAAAGGGTTCCTATCGGCCAAACAAGGAGACGGTTCGGCTAGTAGAGGCGGGCGACCAAAATTGTACTTCTCCATTACTCCCTATGGGAAAAAAGCCATTCAAGAAAGCAGAGACGTACGTAATTCTCTATGGGATGCCTTGCCTCCTGGATTATTGAATGAAATTGCCTAAGACCATGAATGCACCACCGAAATGGCCTTTCAGACTCTTAAAATTATTCTGTAGAAAGGAATACCATTTAGATATCGAGGGAGATCTCCTGGAATTGTACGAACGAAGAGTGCAACGCCTAGGTCCGAAGAAAGCCAAACAGAAACTTTGGAAGGATGTGATCTTCCTTTTCCGCCCTAGCATGATACGATCTATATTACCCGACTTAAATACTTCACCCATGCTTAAGCATCACCTACAAATGGCCTTCCGGCATATCAGCCGGGATAAAACCTCTTTCCTAATCAACCTCATTGGTTTATCCGTCGGACTGACAGCAGTGCTACTGATCCTGCTTTGGGTTCAGGATGAATGGCAATATGACAAGTTTCATACAAAAGACGATCGTCTTTACAGCGTGTATCAGAATTATGACCGCCCTACCGGAGCACATACCACTGTTCGAACCCCTACCCCATTAGCCACTGCTTTGGCAGAGGAGTTACCAGAAGTAGAACAAGCTGTGGCTGTCAATGACTTTTTTCAATGGCGGAATTCCTTGGGGCTCTTGTCAAAAGACGGAGAGTCAGTTGAAGCAAAGGCACTCATGGCTAGCCATGACTTTTTCGAAGTATTTTCCTTTGATGTCTTGACAGGGAATTCAGCTATGACCATGCAGCGAAAAGACCTGATTGCTATTTCGGACCAACTGGCTAAAAAGCTGTTTGGGTCCACCGAAGAGGCCTTAGGTAAAAGCCTTGAATGGGACCATTCTGGATTTAAAGGCTTATTTCAGGTAAGCGCCATTTTTTCAGCTCCTCCACAGAGCTCCAGTCTGCAATTTGATGTGTTATTTAGCATCGAACACCTGTTGGACAATGATCGATGGGCTGGCAATTGGACCAATAACTATGTCCGCACCTATTTTGTTCTATCACCAGATACTGACATAGAATCCTTTAATCCCAAGATTGATCAATTACTCTCTAGTAAAGAAGAGAAATACAGATCCTCCTTAGTATTCGCTGAACCTTTTTCAGATCAATATTTATATGGCCGTTTCGAGAACGGGAAAGTGGCAGGTGGAAGAATTGCCTATGTTCGATTATTTCTACTCCTAGCTGCAATGATTCTCATCATAGCTTGTATCAACTTTATGAACCTTTCTACGGCCAAAGCGAGCATTAAGATGAAAGAGATTGGGGTGAAGAAAACCCTGGGTGCTTCGCGATCTAGTCTTGCGACTCAGTTCTTGACAGAATCCATTTTGATGGCCTTTATGGGAATTACCTTAGCCCTTCAGCTAGCGTACCTGCTTCTCCCCTTCTTCAATCGCATTGCGGATAAGGATATTTCAATCCCGATCAATCCCAGTTTCTTTACGGGTACAATAGTCCTTGGTTTAGCCACGGGCTTAATCGCTGGTAGTTATCCAGCGCTGTACCTTTCCGGATTTCGTCCAATTACCATTTTACGAGGCAAATTACCTTCCTTATTTGGCGAGCTGTGGATCAGAAAGGGTTTAGTCATATTTCAGTTTTCGCTTTCCCTGTTGTTGGTTACCGCACTTCTAGTAGTTAATGATCAGATTCAATTCATCAAGGAAAAGCAGCTAGGCTATGATCGAGACAATGTAATCTCCTTCCAGTTCAAGGGTGAGGTTTATGACAACTGGTCAGGCTTACAAGACGGAAAATCGAATGAGACCTTTTACCGTTTCATGGAACAGCTCCGTAAAACACCCGGGATTCAAACCGCTTCCACCATATCATTTGGGAACCTACTGGACAAAATTGCGGGGCAATCAGGCGTGAGTTGGAAAGGGCAAACCGAAGAAGAAAAAGGGATATCCTTTAAGTCACCAGTAGTGGGCTATGACTTTATTGAAACCATGGGAATACAGTTAAAGGAAGGCCGCACCTTCTCTCCGGAATTCAAAGACCATTATCATCGTATCATGCTCAATGAAAGTGCCGTAGAACTAATCGGATTAGATGATCCTGTAGGCAAGACCTTGCGGATGAATGGTGGAGATTGCGAAATTATTGGTGTGGTAGAGAATTTCCAACATGGCTCCCTATACGACATGATCGAACCCTTTATCTTTCGATTTGATATCAATGGCGGTAATGTGCTAGCAAAGATTCAGTCTGGAACACTGGCGGAGACCTTACCCCGCTTGGAAGAATTGCACGAAGAATTCCTTCCTGGACGCGCCTTTGAGTACACCTTCTTAGATGAGGACTATTTAGCCCTGTACAAATCTGAGTCGCAAGTGGCTATTCTCTCCAGATACTTCGCGGGCTTGGCCATTATTGTTTCTTGTTTAGGCCTGTTTGGTTTGGCCGTATTTACAGCTGAGCGTAGAAGGAAAGAGATTAGTGTTCGCAAAGTGCTGGGTGCCTCCATCTACAGCATTATGCATTTGTTGAGTTTTAGCTTTACGAAGGTGGTTCTAGGAGCGGTTCTGATTGCCACTCCCCTAGCCTATTGGGTATCGAGCAACTGGCTCAACAACTTCAGTGAGGGCATTAGCCTTTCTCCCTATTACCTTCTGGTACCCAGTGTGAGCGTGCTACTTTTGTCCTGGCTTACCGTGAGTTATCAAACCTATCGGGCTGCTAAAGTGAATCCATCCCGTGCATTGCAGGAGCAATAGGACTGTTCGTTTATGGACAGTTTTCGTTCACATGTGAACAGCAAAATATGGATACATCGTTAGATGTTTTACACTAAATACTTGTATATCAAGTTATTATACTAATTGGCATAAGCCTTGTATTTTTCCCAGTGTAGTTCATAAACCACCTATCTATGCTTCGTCATTTCATCACCTTGAGCCTGCGTAATTTTAAGCGTAATCGCACTACATTTCTCATCAATCTCTTGGGTCTATCCACTGGATTAACCTGCGTTATCTTGATCTACTTGTGGGTAAGTGATGAAAAGACCATCGACCACTTCCATTCTACCGATGAGCAGTTGTATCAAGTGATGAACAATCTAGAGTTGCCTTTTGATGTTCTCACTTTGGAGAGTACTCCCTATCAAATGGCGAGCAGCCTAGAGCAGGAGATGCCGGAAGTGGAAGCAGCGGTTGCCATCAACGATTTCTTTACTTGGCGGCATAAGGAAGGAGTGATTTCACACGCAAAAACCAAAGTAGAGGTTAAAGGCTTGTATTCAACTTCCTCCTTCTTCGAGGTATTTCCTCTTAAAATCCTCATGGGGCAGCCTCAAGAGCTTCTTCAACGAAAAGATGAAATTATAATATCTAAGACCTTGAAGGACAGGGTTTTTCCAGATTTATCTAATCCAATAGGTGAAATATTAGAATTCGACCATTCAACCTACAATGGGAAGTTTAAGGTTGCAGGTGTTATGGCAGGACCACCTCCTAATGCTACCTGGCAATTTGATTTTATTCTACATTTCGATGCACTACTCGAACAGGATCCGGGAGCAAAGCAGTGGACGACCAATGCAGCAAAGACTTTCCTATTGTTGAGGAAAGACACTGACCCTGAGGAATTTAATGGGAAGATCGCCAATTACATTAATGATAGAAATCAATTCTCCAATGCTTTCACCCCCTTTGTACAAAAATTTAGTGACAAATACCTGTATGGAAACTATGTCTCTGGAATTCAAAGCGGAGGGAGAATAGAATATGTAAAGCTCTTCTCTCTAATAGCCATCATTATATTACTGATCGCTTGTATCAACTTCATCAACCTTTCTACAGCTCAAGCATCGCTGAAAAGCAAGGAAGTTGGCGTAAAGAAGACCTTTGGCATTGGTAGAAGTACCCTCATCTGGCAATATCTAGGAGAATCGCTTCTACTAACAGCTTTCGCTGTATTATTGGCCATACAGCTAGCTTATTGGCTCCTACCCGCATTTAATCACATTGCTGGCAAGGAACTCAGTCTGGCCTTCAATAGCAGCACAGTGATTGCCTTACTGGTCATTACACTAGTGGCAGCTCTACTTGCTGGGATTTATCCTGCCTTCTACCTTTCCGGGTTCAAACCTGTCGAAGTTCTAAAGAGTAAAATACATCTATCTCGGAGCGAAGGTTGGATTCGAAAGGGCTTGGTGATTTCTCAATTTACCTTGTCTATTCTTTTCATAGTTGGGCTATGGGTAGTCCGTCAACAGATCGATCTAGCTCAAACCAAAAATATGGGCTATGACCGGGACAATGTGATCAGTTTTGATTGGAAGGGCCATCTCTATGATCAATGGAATGGGCTGTTGGACGGAAAATCCAATGACAATTTCTACGCCTTCATGCGCCGGCTAAAGGAGGTTCCAGGCGTAGTCAATGTCAGCAATATGAGTGGGAATATCCTGAATGATATCTACGGTCAAACTGGGATAACATGGAGCGGACAGGAAGAAGAGAAAGACTTTCACTTCCAGTCCCCATTGGTTGGTTTTGATTTTATAGAGACACTTGACATTACGTTACTAGCTGGACGATCCTTCTCAGAAGAAATGGGAGATGATTATGCAAAGGTGATCGTCAATGAGGCTACCGTAGAGCTCATGGGGCTAGAAGAGCCGATTGGTCATGTAATTGGTTTAAATGAAGGCAGCGAAATAGTGGGCGTGGTCGAAGATTTCCACTATGGCTCTATTCGAAATGGCATTGAACCGCTCATCTTTAGATGTGAACAGAATGGTAGGAACATCTTAGTTAGAATCAAGGCAGGAAGTGAAAAAGCCACCTTGGAACGCCTCAAACAGCAATACGAAGCCTTTCTGCCAGGCTACTCCTTTGAATTTAGTTTCTTGGATGATGATTATCAGGCACTTTATGAGGCGGAACAGAAGGTATCTTCCCTTTCCTGGTACTTTGCTTGTCTTGCCATCCTGATTTCTTGCCTAGGGCTATTTGGATTAGCCACCTTTACTGCAGAGCGGAG
>ENA-UENT01000130-UENT01000130.1-marine-metagenome-genome-assembly--contig:-NODE-130-length-58184-cov-3.516173_pt1 | contig 58184 bp, 47 predicted proteins | sample MGYA00237879_ERZ529330 | MGnify/ENA primary metagenome ERZ529330 (study PRJEB26372, sample SAMN05368345) | marine metagenome | biome: cultured habitat; feature: ocean water; material: water; isolation... | reverse complement strand
ACTTCCGAAGTCTCGAAGACTTCGGAAGTGTGGCAGCTCGGAAGTGCTCGAAGGGCTATTCCTTGACAAACTTCACCGGATAACGTCCATCATCTGTATGTAAGACCGCCAGATAGAAGCCGGGCGTAAGATCCTGTACGGATATCTGAATACGGGATTCAGCGTCCGTCCGAAAATACCTGACCAATTGTCCATTCAAATTAAAGATCTGTACGGAACGAATGTCTGTCTCTTCAATCTCCAGCCATAGCTCATCAACCACTGGATTTGGGTACAACTGTATTTGCTTGTTCTGCAGTTTTGGATCGTCAGAGCTAGATACTACCCCTTCAAGGGTAAAGGGTTCCGTAAGAATACATTTGGGGGCCTGATTGCTTAATTCTACATAATAGGTGCCGGGGTCTCCTAGCGGGAGTTGCGGCACTTCGGTATTTGTCAAAAAAGACTCCTCAAAGAACCAATCATAGGCGTACGCTTCAGGGGCGTAATTGGGTTGAATCCCATTAACAATAGCCAGAAATTGTTGATCAAAAGTATCTAGACTAAGCTCTAGTGGCCGTAGCCCTACTAGCTCGACAACTAATGGCGGGCTTATTTGACCATCAACCTCTTGCGTGATGAACAAAGTGCTATTGAACCCATAATAATCTGAACTGGGTTGAAAGCTGTTTCCCTCGGCAATCTGTTCTTCTTTTTGGGGTTCCAGAAACCACTTTATGTTTTCTCCTTCTACGGTTAGTGTCTCTAATTCATTGGAATTCGAAAGACAGATGGTGTAGCGAGTTTGCTCGATACTCGGAGGAGGTACTAGTGTTGGGAATTCAAGGTCTTGAGAAACCACGGGGCAAAGCCTACCGGAGTGATCAAGCTCGGCTCGATAGGTTCCGGGTCGATCGACGATAAACCATTGTTGATCCCCTTCCAAAATCAAGGTGTCATTTCGAAACCAACTTACGGTTTCGAAGTATTCTTCTGATTTGAAGCGCAGATAGCCTTCCAGATTTTCTACCACAAACGTTTGGGTTTGCAAGGGCTCCAACTCATAGACATTCCAGAATATCGTTCCGTCTTCAGAATAGATGCTGAGTTCCTCAAACTCGTCGCTGGGCGGAAGGTATACACTGTCGGTGACATAGAATTCTTCTCCATTAAAATTAGCAATGCTGATTAAGCGGTCGGCGGTCACGGTATAGCCACCCACTTCACAATTTTGAGTCAACTTAATGCTTGGCGCTCGCCGCACCTCCAACGCATTGGTGGTACTCTCGCAGCCATTGTCAATGACTACATGGTATGTGCCTTCCTCCATCACATCTAGCCCCTGGATTTGGGTGGTGGCGATCAGCTCTCCATCTTTGTACCAACGGAATTCCCGGACGTGAGGAAGCCCTGTGAAAGATTGTAAGTACAAGTGTATGGGCCCCTCCGAATTGAAGGTTTGGAGCAGTTGTGCGGTAGCTGGATAGTTTTCGGAAATGGTTAGTTGGGCAATATCCTTGAGTTCCCCTTCCTGTTCATATACCACGTAATATTGGCCAGGACTACTTGGTTGGAAACTATCTCCTACATGAAGTAAAGAGGCTAAATCTACTGAATTGTACCACTTAAGATTTGGAAGACCTAGTTCTACATTTTGAATATTCCCACAAAACCAAATGCAACTGTCTGCAAAAGGAATAATGGATTCTTCCTCAAGGGTGAAATAAAGCGGTTCGCTATCTACTAGGGAGTACCGATTGAACATCCCATGTTGTACGACCATTTTATAATCCCCTGGCTCTGTAATCTTATTATTAAACCAACTCAGGTCATCTGATTCTAAAGAAAATACTTCCTGAAAGATCAACTTTGGACGTTCCAAGTCCTCGCGCCATATTTTCACTATGGCAGACTTTCTGTCCTGGCCTCCGGGAGGGAAATGAAATTGAAATTCTTGCAAGTGAAACTTGAAACTAGTGTCTTGCGCAGGGGAAGTAATCAGGGGTTTGCTAGCTATGTCGCCACTCCATCCGATATGAGCTACGGTATATTCGCATAGCGCATAGTAAGTCTCGGGGCCACTTCCCGCCACCGCATTGTTAACCATCAGGCAGGTCTGCTTTCCTTCACAACCATTCCCAATGTTATTCAGATTGCTAATCCCGTTGTACTTGACGTTGATATTACTTTGGCAAGTGGAATTAAGATATTCATCGAAAGCGTGGAAAATGTGAGCGATTTCATGCCCATAAAGAGAATAAGGAGAACGGCTGCTAAGAAAGGTATAGGGTCCACCTAGATAGGCATGTGCTCTGATTCTTCCTCTGCCAGCATGATCGTAGTGCACCCCAATGGTGAAGGCGCCATCTGCAGCGGTTTGACGCTTTTGATCGAAATTGAATTCATCTCCTACATGGAAGCCTTCTGTGTAGCCCAGCTTCGCCAGTATGGCTTTGTTCATTTCCAGCACTTGACCAGAATAGGTTTCAAAATTTCCGAAGTGTAGGTTAGGTTCTCGACCTTGGCCTAGACTAGGACTTCGCTCCAACCACTGCGGAATGAAGGTCACGTCCATCCCATATCGAAAGGCGGTGTATGCCCAGGTATGTAAGGAGCGAAGTATGCTAATCTTTTCCTCCAGTAAAGCTTGGGCCGTCCAAGTGTAATAGTCGGGATCGCTTGAGCCATCGCTTTCTACGAAGAATACGGTACAAGTCATAATACCGACCATCCGTTCACTATTCCACTGATTGGGATAGTTAAAGGTTTCTAGTCCTTTGTCTAAATCTTGGGTTGAAACGTGGCTGTCCGCATGATGATGCTCATGTTCATGTGGAACCTCATGGCGCTCATCCTCCTCATACAGGCGTTGGAAATACCTACTTAATGGGACTGGAATATGCTTGGCATCTTCCAACTCATCCAAACTCCAAATCTCTTGGATGCCCGGGTAGTCAATAGGCGTTTCGGAAGTGCTGCCATATACCAAAAAGGTAGGCGTATACATTAAGGCAAAAACACCTTGCTCGTTGTCTTCTGACTTGATGAAAGCTCTTGCTTCTTCATAGGAGTCGAAATCTGTTTCTAAAATGGACCAAAACAGCGGTTGTCCCTGCAGACCTTGTACCAAGATTAGGCAGAAGAGCAATGAAAAGCTTTTGTTGAGCACGCCCTTTGAATTGGGGGGTGTCCAGGTGGGCTGTAGGTATTCTTTCATCTGGAGATTGTTTTTTGTGAATAACTTGGAAATCACTTTCAGAATAGTCTAAGCTTAGATCTTATATCTGCTTAGGTCTCTAGTTAATTGTATTAAAAGTTAGACACAATAGTGGAAGACTAGGGTTGGGTACTACCGTTAAATACTGTGCTTCATGGGAGCATCTCTTCCCAGCGACAAGGTCTGCGAAAGATAGGAGGATTCATAGGCATTGTCAAGTGTAGCTGTGTGTCTGGCAGAAAAGCCTTACATTGATTAACATCAAGCTTCTTAATCACTTTTATATGAGACATTTCATCTGGTTGGCCTGCTTATTCATCTTACTTGGCACTGATTGTACCGAACCCATTCAATCCAAGACATCCAAAGAAAAGCCCAATATCATTTTCATCATGTCTGATGATCAGGGGTATGCTGATCTTAGCTGCTATGATAGCGACTTTATCAAAACACCTGCCCTGGACAAAATGGCTGGGGAGGGAATGCGGTTTACGCAAGCATATGTTGGAAGCCCCGTATGTGCGCCAACCCGATGTGTATTGATGACGGGGAAACACAGTGGTCATATTACTCGGCGGGACAATCGAGCCGCTCATGAGGATCTCCCCTTTACTCAACGCAAGCTGATTCCACTAAAAGATGAAGATTTTACAGTCGCGGAGCTGCTAAAGGAAGAAGGTTATGTTACAGCAGGGATGGGAAAGTGGGGGCTTGGTAATCCCGGCACCACAGGAACACCCTATCAGCAAGGTTTTGATTACTTCATGGGATACCTGGATCAAATGCATGCTCACAGCTATTACACCACCTACCTCATGCAAAATGCAGATACGCTGCATATCCCAGAAAATGAAAATGGTCAAGAAGAAGTCTATTCACACGATTTGATCATGGAGGAGGCTTTGGATTTTGTGCAACAGAATAAAGACACTTCCTTTTTCTTATACCTTCCACTGTGCCTACCTCACGGTAAATATGAGATCCCAGATAATAGTGCTTATGGGGATAGAGATTGGCCAGAGCGTGTTAAGAACTATGCCGCTATGCTGGACTTGATGGACAAGGATATTGGCCGCTTATTTGCGCTTTTACAACAATTAGAAATCGATGAAAATACCATTGTATTCTTTACTTCAGATAATGGACCCAATCCACCTTTCATAAAGAGCTTACAGAGCAATAAGCCGTTTCGGGGAAGTAAACGCCAGCTGTTGGAAGGCGGTATTCGAACCCCTTTGATTGCCCGGTGGCCGGGACATATAAAGGCCGGGACAACCAGCGATCAGGTAGTGGCCTTCTGGGATGTTATGCCGACCTTAGCGGAGGTGTCGAAAGCCCCAAAGCCAACAGACATCGATGGCTTGTCATTTCTGCCCACCTTACTAGGGCAATCCAAGGAGCAAAACCAGCACGACTATCTGTATTGGGAGTTTTACAATCCCTTTCAACAGGCTGTCCGGATGGGGAATTGGAAGGGAATCAGGGTTGGAACGGCGGAGCCCATTCATTTGTATGACCTCAGCGCTGATCTCCTAGAGCAAAACAACTTAGCCGAAGAACATCCGGACATCGTGACTAAGATGGAAGCCGTCATGAAGGAGGCACATACCCCCACACCGTATTGGCCTACCGTAGCTAAGGCAAGGAAGGGGGCTAAAGAGATGCTTCGGTAAGTGATGGATTAGTACAATTGCAGAGCCATTTGAAAAATCTCGTTCAGTATAGGTAACGGAAGATCTTCTTGTGGTTGAATGATCATCGTCTTCATCTTATTTCGGTTACCTAGTTCCAGCTTAGGATGCTCAATGTCGATTCCCTTGTATATACCAATATAGGGAAGATAGGTCTTCTTATCGACCCACAAATAGCAAAAGAGCTTCCCCTTGTATCTAAACATCGGCATCCGATGCGTCCAGGTTTCCGTCATATGCTCATTGTAGCTCAGAATGTATCTCCGAAGGGCCAGCATACACTCTCGGTTGGGCTCTTCTTGACTTAGGTAATAGCCATTAAGTTCGCTTAACATAACTCTATTTTTTGGCTGAAGATCTGAATACTCACTACCTGAGTATTCAGATCTTCACGGTACGGAATGATTTAGCCAGCCTGGACACCTACAAAGATGTCCACTTCGGCTGCATTGGGATCGCTTGCTTTTTCACCGTATACCTCAAAATCCGTTTGATAGGTGCGGTCTAGGTCCGTTTCCCAGATTTTGAACCATTGATTAATGATTATGCCATCTGACAATTTACCTTTTGGTGCAAAATGCTCGTATTGCCCTGCGGGTACCTCTATGCCCTTCATACCAGCAGGTACTTCATCAAGATTGGCCACCGGGCATCCGATCAAGGTGGTGTACGGCTGATTATGGTCACCCTCGTACTCTGTATACGCACAGTATACGGTTTCTCCGACCTTGTTGGGGATTTTATGGGCTATATTTTCTCCCATAAAACGTTGCCAAAGCGCGGGGATGTCTTGCGCTGCGCGGTTCTCTTGATTACTGGTACGAATGCTAATACCAACTAGTTTGAAACTGTCCAATTGCTTTGTTTCCATCTTATCTTTTTTTGTTGATACAAAGCTAAGGGGAGGGACTGACAGCAGTATGTCAGGGGTGCAAAGAGCTGTGAAAAAAGAGGGGGTATGAGGCGTTTTTTTCTATCGTGTCGACCCCCGAAGCACCAAGCGCGACTGTAGCACCTTCGTTTGAGCCCTGTAGTAGTCGTTGGGGTGCTGAATTTGTTGGAATAGGATTTCCGCCGCCGTTTTTCCCATGGCGAAGGCGGGTTGGTCAACCGTGCTAAGGGCGGGAAGTAGGAGGGAAGTTGCAGGTTCATTATTGAAGCCGATCAAACTTAACTCAGTAGGAATATCAATGCCCATCTCTCTCGCTTTTTGATATAAAGTGTAGGCAAATTGATCACTGAAAGCCAAGATGGCATCTGGTGGAGTGGATAGACCTAGTAGACGACCGGCAGCTTCATAGGCACTTCGAGGATTGAATTCGGTATGAACAATGTAGTCCGCAATCAAGGGGAATTGGTGGTCTTTGAGTGCTGCGGTATAACCTTCTAATCTTCTATTGCTGATCTGAACCTCTGCCGGTCCGCCAAAATAGGCAATTCTTTTACTGCCACTTCTAATCAGATGTTCTACGGCTTGACGAGCAACACCGAAATTATCAATGATAACTCTATCCGTATGGATGTCCTCACATTCTCGGTTGAAAAATACCAAGGGGACCTTTCGGCGCTTGATTTTAGCGAAGTGTTCAAAATCTACGGTACTACTGGATAGGGAAATTATGAATCCGGCAATCCGCGTAGATAAGAGTTCCTGTACAATATTTTGTTCTCTCTCCGTGCTTTCATTGGTTTGACAAATGATGATGTTGTAGCCGAGCTGCTCCGCTACTTCTTCCATTCCACTGATGGCCTGCGCATATAAGTGATAGCTCAACTTGGGTATTACTACCCCGATGGCGTTCATGTGTCGGTTCTGCAAGTTTCGAGCCACCTGATTGGGCACATAGTCCAGTTGCTCTGCAAGCTTTTTGACCCGCTCGCGGGTAGCCAAGCTGATCCTAGGGTGATCGCGTAAGGCCCGACTGACGGTGCTTTCAGATACTGATAGAATACGCGCAATGTCCTTTAATTTGATGGTGTTGTCCGTCATAGCTGGATTTCCACTCGCTTTTTGATTGGGGGATTAAGATAAAGTTGTGCAAGCGCTTGCGCAATTATTTTTGGTGGAATTATGAAGATTGCACTTTATCTTCTACAGCTCTTACGGAAATTACTACAATATTTGATTGCTAATATGTTGTATTCATGATGTTTTGATCGGTCCCGACCGCTGAACAGTGCTAACAATGGGATTGACAATACTTTACTGTTAAACCCAAGAATTATGTATTTGCGAATGACACTATCTAGAACGCTCGCAGTATTGGCGGTCGGGGTCCTATTTGCCTTTTTCGGATGCCAAGAAGCTGCCCCTGAGGTAAAGCAATATGAGAAATGGCAGGTTATCACGCTTGATTTTGAGGGTCCCAATACCAGCGAAACCGCTGAGCTTAACCCCTTTACTGATTATCGAGTGAACGTTATTTTCTCAAGTGGATCAACTGAATATCGCGTCCCCGCCTACTACGCTGCGGACGGCAATGCGGCAGAATCAAGTGCTGATGAAGGGAGTACTTGGCGGGTACATTTCACACCCGATCAAGTAGGTACCTGGACTTATGAAGTGTCCTTTGAACAGGGCAGTATGATTGCCGTATCTAAGGATGAAGGAGAAGCTGTTGGAGCCCATGGTGAGAAAGGTGTCTTTGAAGTAATTGCGCCAACGGCCAATACTCACCCCTTCCAATCCAAAGGTAGATTGATTCATCCAAAAGGCCGTTTCTTCCACTTTGCCGAAACGGGTGAACCTTTTATCAAAGGCGGTGCTAATAGCCCCGAAAACCTGCTGGCTTACGCGGATTTTGATGGGACTTACAGTATTGATTCGACAAAGCAATTCATTAAGGAATATCAAGCTCACCTACAAGATTGGAAAGCAGGTGATCCTACTTGGCAAGCCGGTAAGGGGAAGGGCTTAATTGGAGCCATCAACTATTTGTCGGAGGTCGGAATGAACGCCGTCTATTTTCTTACGATGAATATTGAAGGGGATGGAAGAGATGTATTTCCCTATCGCTCTCATACCGATCTGACCCGTTTTGATTGTAGTAAACTAGACCAGTGGAATATCATCTTTGCCCATGCACAAGCGAAGGGTATCGCCTTGCATTTTGTTACGCAAGAAACAGAAAATGAAATGCTTTTGGACGATGGCGATACGGGCCCGATACGTTCTTTATACTATCGAGAATTAGTGGCTCGCTTTGCCCATCATCATGCGGTGTTTTGGAACTTAGGTGAAGAAAACGGCCCTGCTGATTTCTCTCCCATCGGCCAAAACACGGCTCAGCGCAAGGCCATGACCAATTGGTTTAAAGAAAATGATCCTTATCAGAATCCAGTTTTATTACATACGCATGCCGCTCCCCAACTCAAGGATTCGATCCTGCCCGATATGCTTGGATTTGAGCCCCTGAACGGACTCTCGGTGCAGATTGGGAATAGATATCGCGTGCATCAAGATATCTTGAGATGGTGGGAGGAATCAAAGGAGAGTGGTCATGAATGGGTGAGCTTCATGGATGAAATCGGTTGGTACTGGATGGGCGCTATGCCTGATCAGGACATGCCTACCCACGATACTTTGAGGCAAGAAGTTTTATGGCCTACCTTTTTGGCTGGGGGCAGTGGAGTTGAATGGTACTTTGGCTACAAGTATGCCTGTGGTGATCTGAATTGTGAGGATTGGAGAACTCGAGATAAGCTGTGGAAACAGACAAAGATTACCATGGATTTCTTTTCCGACTTGCCGATGCCAGAGATGGAACCTATGGATGAATTACTAAAAGGAGAGCAGGCACATTGTCTAGCTAAAGTAGGAGATACTTACGTCGTGTATATCAAGCGACCCTCGGCTGTCTATCTCGATCTCACCGATGGGCCAGCCGAGGTAGAGGTAAAATGGATGAACCCCATGACTGGGGAATGGTTATCTGATCAAAATACTAAGTTGAAAGGAGGAGCTCCTATCCAGCTGGATACACCGACAGGTGGGCAGCAGTCGGATTGGGTGGCCCTGGTCACTAAAGTCTAGTAATCTAAGAACAATAAGAATATTTCCGCATGAAAAAGTACAATATCGCCATCGTAAATGGTGATGGAATTGGGAATGAGATCGTTCCAGCCAGTTGGAGCGTATTGGAAGCTGCTGCGGCAGCCTATCAATTTGAGTTACAGTCCACCTCCTTTCCTTGGGGAGCTGGTTATTATAAGGAGCATGGTGACTTTATGCCTGCCGATGGCTTGGAAACCTTAGCCCAATTTGATGCTATCCTATTCGGAGCAGTTGGATTACCAGAGGTAAATGACACCTTGCCCTTCAAGTTGTATACTGCAAAGGTCCGTACCCATTTTCAACAATATGTCAATTACCGTCCAGTGAAGCTTTTGCCGGGTGTAGAGGGGCCATTGCGACATAAGCAGGTGGAGGATATAGATTTTGTGGTGTTACGGGAGAATACGGAAGGAGAATTCGTACAGAATGGAAAAGTGTTTTATCCAGAAGAACCACATGGTTTAGCTACAGAAACCAATGTCTTTACAAGGGCTGGGATTGAACGAGTGGCGCATTATGCCTTTCAATTGGCACGTAAACGCCGAAACCACGTTACGAACGTTACGAAGTCCAATACCATGATCAATACTTTGGCCTACTGGGATCATGTGATGGAGCAGGTAGCTGCACAATACCCTGATGTCGAGTATCGTAAAATGTATGTCGATGCAGCCTCCGCTAATTTTGTGCTACGGCCCGAAATTTTCGATGTCGTTATTACTACGAATATGATCGGTGACATTCTTAGTGATTTAGGCGGAGCGATTATGGGTAGCCTGGGCTTGGGGCCCAGTGGGAATCTTCGCCCGGAGAAAGATCAGCCCAGTATGTTTGAGCCGATTCATGGTTCGGCGCCGGATATAGCCGGGCAAGGTATCGCCAATCCCATTGGTCAGATCTGGTCGGGTGCCTTGATGCTGGAGCACCTGGGAGAGGAGGAAGCTGCTGCCGCTATAGTAGGTGCGATAGAGAGAAGTTTGCAAGAAGGCATCAAAACCAAGGACCTTGGAGGAAGTGCTTCTACCGGAGATGTTGCGGATGCTGTAATTGCTAACTTGTCTGTACCAGCATAAAGGAACAATATGTGGAAGCAGGATCCAATTGACTTGACAATGCCAATTCAGGATGGCCAGCTCGGCGTTCAGATAGAGGTGGCAAAAACGATTGAATCTGATGGCTGGAATGCCAGCACATTGCATTTGTATTCGCACAGTGGAACGCATATGGATGCCCCTTTACATTTTGGGGTGAGCCAGGAGACGATCGATCAGTATCCCCTGTCAGCCTTTATGGGAAGAGCATGGGTGGCACGAATCTCAGGAGATTGTACGAGCAAATGGCTTCAGGTAAAGGATCTTGGCGCAATTGAAAATAAACTAGAGCGGGGGGACAGTCTCTTGCTGCAGACCGGATGGAGTCATCATGTCAATGATTCTAGTTATCGGGATGCCTTACCCCGTATTAGTGATGAGTTAGCCGAGTGGTGTGTGGAACGCGGGGTGAAAATACTTGGCGTTGAGCCTCCATCCGTAGCTAATGTAAATGATCTAGAGGAACTCAGCAGGATACATCGAATCTTGCTTATGGGAGGGATCGTAATCGTAGAGGGACTGTGTAACTTAGAAAGTTTGAAAGGCGAATCGGTCTTCTTCATGGCTTTGCCACTAAAGGTCCAAGGCGGTGATGGGGCCCCTGTGCGCGCCATCGCTTTCGAACAGCAGGATTAATTAAGCTAGAGCTGATGACAAACAAAACAAAAAACCAGCGCTTTCCGCAGGGAAGGCACTTCATGGCACTAGGGATGTTTCTCTTAGCCTTACTCTTGTATATCGATAGGGTTTGCATCTCGGTGGCTAAAGACCCGGTAGCAGGAGAATTAGGCTTGAGTGATAAGGCTATGGGATGGGTCTTGTCCATCTTTGCATTAGGATACGCCTTGTTTCAGGTTCCGGGAGGGAGATTAGCGGATCGCTTTGGTCCAAGACTGGCGCTGACTAGCATTGTGACCTTTTGGTCTGCCCTTACGGCTTTAACTGGGGCGGTTTGGAATTATGCTTCTTTGCTCTTCGTTCGATTCTTCTTTGGAGCGGGGGAGGCAGGAGCATTTCCCGGCATGTCCAGAGCTATTTTTTCCTGGATTCCGCTGAAGGAGCGCGGCTTGATTACGGGTATCAACTTCTCTGGATCACGTTTAGGAGCTGCCTTTGCCTTGCCCTTTGTCGCCTGGTTGATTGATGCTTATGGCTGGCGAATGACTTTCGCGATTTTAGGGGTGATTGGGGTGGTTTGGGCCATGGGTTGGTGGTTTTTATTCCGAGATGATCCAACGGACCATGCTGCTATCAGTGAAGAGGAAAAGGAGTATATCAGAACACATCGGCAGCAAATATCCTCAAATACAAAGAGTGCTAAGCTTCCTTTAGGCAGGCTGTTTTCTTCCTCAAATATGTGGATGACGATGGTGCAGTACTTTTGCAGTAATTTCACTTTCTTTTTTGCGCTGACCTGGTTATTTCCCTATCTAAAGAGTAAGTATCAATTGGATGCCATGGAGGCAGGATTCTATGCCTCTGCACCTTTTATTTTTGGGGCCATCGGCAATTGGTTGGCGGGTTGGTTGGTGGACTATATTTATCGTCAGGGTCGTTGGAATGCCTCTCGATCGCTTACTGCCATGATCGGTTTCAGCTTAGCCGCCATTGGTTTGATCGGTAGTGTGTATATGGATACGGCCCTAGGGGCAGTAGCTTTTCTAAGCTTAGCCATTTTAGGGGCCGATATGACACTCCCACCTTCTTGGACCCTATGCGTTGATATTGGCAAACAACATTCAGGAACAGTTTCTGGAGCCATGAACATGGCCGGCAATATTGGTTCCTTCATTACGGCTTTGGCCTTCCCTTACTTGCAAGCTTGGACGGGCTCAGTTACCCCCTTTTTCTTTGTGGGAGCAGCCCTCAATGTATTGGGCGTTATCTTGTGGTCTAGAATAAAGGCAGATCGACCTATTGTAGAGGTAGCGCTCTAGCGCTCTTTTTAGACATAAACGAATTCTCCTTATCTGAATACAGTATGAAACGATTGAAGGCAGTAGCGGTTGGTGCAGGTTATTTCTCGCAATTTCATTTTGAAGCCTGGTCGAGAATGCCTGAGGTAGAGGTAGTGGCGATATGTGACTTGGACATCATGAAAGCTAAGCAGACGGCCCAATATTATGGTGTACCTCGGTTTTACGACGACATTGATGAAATGCTGGATAGAGAGAAACCTGATTTCATGGACATCATCACTCCACCAGCCTTTCATATGGCCATCTGTCAGAAAGCAATGGCCCGAAACATCGCTATTATCTGCCAAAAGCCACTCGTACCTAGCATCGAAGAGGCCGAAGAATTACGATTAGCGGTGAAAGCTTCGGGAGTTCCTTTTATGGTGCACGAGAATTTTCGCTTTCAACCCTGGTTTAGGGAAATTAAGTCATTGCTTGATCGAGGGTGGGTAGGAGATCGATTGCATAGCATATATTTTCGCATGCGAACTGGGGATGGATGGCCAGAAGATGCCTACCTGAGCCGACAACCGTACTTTCGCTCGATGCCTCGGCTATTGATCTACGAAACGGGTATCCATTATGTCGATGTCTTCCGTTATCTGTTTGGGGAGATTACGGGTGTGTTTGCGCAACTGCGGAAATTGAACCCTGCTATAGCTGGAGAAGATTGCGCCATGGTTCTTTTCCAATTTGCGAATGGGGCTAGTGGGGTGCTTGATGGCAATCGATTTAATGAGGCAGATGCGGAGGACCCACGCTATACTTTTGGGGAATTATTGTTGGAAGGGAATGGAGGAAGCATTCGATTAGATATGGAAGGGCGGCTTCGGATACAGCCATTAGGTAAGGAAAGTTTCGAGCACGAGTACGTCCATCAGAAGAGAAATTTTGCTGGTGATTGTGTTTATGCGACCCAGCGTCACTTTGTTGAAAGCTTGCTTCAGGGAAAATCCTTTGAGACCAATTTGGAGGATTATCTCCATAATTTGCGTGTTCAAGAGGCAATCTATTCCTCCTCAAGACAAGGAAAGTTATTAAATCCTTAATTTTTTCATAAAATCCATGATAATGGAGCAATTTGGGATCAATAATTTTGCATCCTAGTATTCTAGCTGCTATTTTTATTGCTTTAAAAGAAACGCACCCTCTGTAAAAAATTAGGTTTCATACATTATCTTTGGCTGAGAGCAAGACTTACGTCTGCTCTCACTTTTTTTTTACTCAATTGGTCCTCTTTCTCGATATCTAAATTATCGTTCCGTTTTTTCTCTCCCCATTCAATTGTAGCCGAATTCCTCAAAATTAAGCCCTGTGTTCGAGGACATCTCCCAGATTTTCCTAATTTGCCCGATCATTTGGAATTTTTAAGCTCGGAAAGAATTATTGTCCAAGGCTAATTTTAGCGCGTAGCCACAAAATATTCCGACCCTTATGATCCGAGATTATGCATAAGATAGTAGAGCAAGTCAGTGCGGTTGATGCGCGTTTTGGAAGTAGCTCGATGCTCAAAAAGTGCGGGCAGAAAGTGCGGACCGAAGATGATAGACGAGCATTGCATAGTCGACCCGAAAACATCGTAATGGAGTCTTCAATTGAGGGAGAACCCCTTATAATTCGAAGACCAAGAATTGGCATTTTACTCCTTTTTTACCCTCCTCAAAGAACCTCCGGAAATTGATGCACTTTTTTTGATGGCCTTAGCAGAAATTTTAAACAACCACCAAATAGAAATTCAATGCAAGTCATTAAGATTGTTCAAATCGGAATGGGTCCACTCGGGATCAAGATTGCTAAAATGATCGATGAGCGGAATGGTATTGAAACAGTCGCCTCTGTAGATATCAATCCAGCTCTGGAGGGGCGCGACTTGGGAGAACTCTGTGGCGGAGATCCCAATCAAGTATTAATAGAATCAGACTTGAAGACAGCAGTACAACGGACTAAACCAGATATCGCCGTATTAACTACGGTTTCTGATGTCCAGCGCATCTCAAAGCAGATCCAGGCTATCGTGGAATTGGGTATACCTTTGGTCTCAACCTGCGAAGAACTAAGCCATCCTTGGGATGAATCCCCAGCATTAGCGAAGGAAATGGATGAACTGGCCAAAGCGCATGGCGTAGCGATACTAGGCACCGGAGTGAATCCGGGTTTTCTGATGGATGCTTTACCTACCTTCCTGACCGCTGTCAGTCAAGAGGTGACACAGATTACGGTGAAACGATTCCAGGATGCGCAGTATCGAAGAATTCCATTTCAACGGAAGATTGGCGCAGGTCTAAGTCTAGCAGCATTTGATGATAAGAAAGCCGCCGGAACCCTTCGGCATGTTGGGCTTACCGAAAGTATGCAGATGATTGCCAAGCGGATGGGGTGGCAGCTGGAACGCACCGAAGATGTGATCTCACCGGTTGTCGCTGAGGCCCCTATCGAAACGGAGGCCATGACAATCCCTGCCGGACACGCCGCTGGGGTACGCCAAATAGGGCGGGCTTTTGTTGGGGAAGAAGTTAAAATTGAATTGCAATTCCAGGCCGCCGTAGGAGAACCAGAGAGTTACGATGAGATCATTATTAGTGGTCGACCAGATATACGATCTAGGATTGCTGGCGGTGTGAATGGAGATATCGCTACGGGGGCCATCACTATCAATGCTATTCCTAGGGTGCTGGAAGCTAGCCCCGGACTGAAGACCATGATGGAGATTAGTCCCGTTTCATTCTTCAGTTAGCCCACTCAGATTATCCTCAAGAGAAGTTTGTATTTTTAAAGGAATAGGAGCTGTCCGAATGAAAGGATAGCTCCTATATCTCGAAGTTCAGTCACCTTAAACCTGTTCGTTTTGAAAAATATCTACGCCATACTATTACTCGCTTTGCTTGGCTTGAGCGCCTGCCAGAATAAAGAAGAATTTGATCTGGTGATCTTAAAAGGAACAATTATCGATGGGACAGGAGAGGAGAGTTATACTGCTGATCTGGCCATTAAGAACGATACCATTGCTTTCATTGGAGATCTGAGTCAGCTTTCTTATGTTGCAAAGCAAGAGGTCGATGCTTCCTCTTACATGGTCACGCCAGGATTTATTGATCCACACACACATGCCATGGATGATTTGTCGGATTCTGTGAAGAATAAGAATCTAAATTATTTGATGCAGGGAGTGACTACCGTGGTGACAGGTAGCGACGGTGGGAGCGTATTACAGATCGGCGAGAAGTTTAAGGAATGGGAAGAACAGGGCATTGGAACTAATGCGGCTATAATGGTAGGGCATCGGACGATCCGGCAAAGGGTGATGAGTATGAGAGATGAGGAACCTACGGCAGAGGAACTTCGAAATATGAAGACGCTGGTAGCAAGAGGCATGGATGATGGTGCCTTGGGTTTTTCTACCGGTTTATACTATGCTCCAGCAAGTTTTGCTAGTACCGAAGAGGTAATCGAATTAGCTAAGGTGGCGGCGGAGAAGGGCGGAATGTATGATGCCCATATTCGGGATGAGAGTAGTTATAACATTGGTCTATTAGCAGCTATCGAAGAAACGCTAGAGATTGGGAGACAGGCTAATATCTTAGTTAATATTTCGCATATCAAATGTTTAGGTGTTGATGTTTGGGGGCAGAGCGCCCAGGCGGTCGAATTAGTTGCGAATGCTCGTGCAGCAGGTCAAAGGGTAACGGCAGATCAATATCCTTATCGAGCTTCTGGTACACACCTGGACAAGGCGCTGCTGCCCAGGTGGGCCTTTGCGGATGGCTTAGATTTTGAGACTAAATTCAGAGACCAGGCCTACGTAAGACGTTTACGTGTAGATGTACTAGAAAACCTGAGGCGCCGCGGTGGGCCAGAATCACTTTTAATGACCTTCAGCAGGAATAAGGAAATCCAAGGAAAAACCTTAGCTGAAGTATCAGAAGCATGGAATATGGATCCGGTGGAAACAGCCTTGAAGATCATTGAAAATGGCAGTGCTACGGTAGCATCCTACAATATGCAAGAAGAAGACATTCACTACTTCATGAAGCAAGATTGGGTGATGACTAGTTCAGATGGGACCAATGCTCACCCCCGTAAGTATGGCTCCTTTCCCAAAAAGATCAGAGAGCACGTCTTTGATAAGAAGGTTTTGAGTTTGGAAGATATGATCCGCCGAAGTACGGGGCTAACTGCGGAGACCTTTGGTGTTGCTGATCGAGGAAAGATACTAGAAGGATATAAGGCTGATATTTTGGTATTCCGTCCGGAGGAGATTAAAGATAATGCCGATTTCATTGAGCCGGATAAACTGGCTGAGGGAATGCATTGGGTGGTGTTAAATGGGCAGGTAGTGGTTGATGAAGGAACTTTCCAAGGGAAATTAGCTGGCCAGGTAGTACGTAGGTAAGATCCAAAAGGTAGAGAGGTCTTAGCTCGCACCAAGACCTCTCTAAGTAGGAAGAAAACTAGATCAAATCCCAGCCTTCTCGGTATTCTCGCTTGACGAATTGATTGGCTTCGTCGAAGTTTGTGATCTTCATATTCTTACCATCCCAAAGTAGCCGCTTTCTACCATAGAAATTCATGCGACCACGATCATTTGCCTTTCCAAGGGCATAGCTACGAATAGCCAAGTTACCCATCAAGACGGTTTCTGTCAATGGACCTGAGTAATCGAACGAAGAGGTTAGTGCCTGGTGTTTGTCGCTGCCAAATCCTGCTTTACAAGCTTGCACCCAGCTAGTTTGATGTCCTCGTTCTGGTAAGTTTTCGTTGGGATTACCTGCCGTATAACCTTCTGGCATGGTCATTACATCCCCGTTCTTTAGGTATATTTTTGGATTTCGACCGTAGGTACCACAAGTCATGATCCCTTTAGTTCCGATCATCAACACCCCGTTACTACTGTTGTTTTCACCTAATGGATCATTGGCAGGAATTAAATCGGGGTGGAAGGGGCGAATACCACCGTCTGACCAATTCATGGTCATTTCCGTCTTATTCTTCTTGGTGGCCGGAAACTTAATTTGTACGCTTGAGGAAGGAGGGCATCCTTCTGGAATGTGCTCTGGTGTCCAGTCTCTGGTAAAGACCTGGCCTACGCTACATTCTACTTCCGTCGGGTACCCCAACTCAAGCACGCGGAATGGTGTATCAATCAGATGGCATCCCATGTCACCTAGGGCTCCAGTGCCAAAATTCCACCAACCTCTCCATTTGAAAGGATGAAACAGTGGATGATAATCTACATATTGAGCTGGCCCGATGAAGAGATCCCAATCGCTTTTACTCAGCTGTTTGGGAAGATCTGGTTTTTGAGTAGGGAAGGGGATGCCTTGAGGCCATACTGGTCGATTAGTCCAAACGTGCACCGTATGTACCTTGCCGATCTTCTTCTTATTGAACCATTCCACCATTAACTGTTGCTCGGGATTAGAGGCACCTTGGTTACCCATTTGACTCACTACCTTGTATTGGCGCGCAGCTTCTGTTAATTTCCGCGCTTCGTAGATATTATGTGTCAACGGTTTCTGGACATAAACATGTTTGCCTAATTGCATCGCAGCCATAGCCGCGACCCCATGCATATGATCAGGGCCGGAAATGGTCACCGCGTCGATGTCTTTTTGCTGTTCCAACATGACCCGAAAGTCTTTGTACAGCTTTGCTTTAGGGAATTTTTCTATAGCATTTTTCGCACGATTAGTATCTACATCACAGAGGGCTACTACGTTTTCGGCACCCTCATTCCAGGCATTGCGAATGTCACTCCACCCTTTACCACCGGCTCCGATAGCTGCGATATTAAGTTTATCACTAGGAGGAATATAGCCTTTACCTAAGACGTGCCGCGGAACGATCATAAAAGACCCGGCTGCGACTGCTCCGGTTTTAATAAAATCTCTTCTGGATTTTTGTGTCGGTTTTTCTTTCATTATTGAGTTGCGATTCTGATTGGAAAAATGGAGACGATGGATTGTCCCGGCAGAAGCTCCGGGCCGAATCTCTGAGTTGTGAATATCCAGACATTTTCCAAGGAATTATAATTTCACTTTGATATTCTAATTTACCAACTGGTTTTTAACGCTTCTTTAAAAGTTAAAGGGGGCTATGGAAGGCTCGTTATAGGGATATAACGCTATCAGCTATGCCTTTTTTGGAAGCCCCCCTTGCGGCAAAAGTAGGTTTTTAGTAAATTGCGTAATTAGTTACGTAATTCATAATATTAATGGTGACAGACTTTTTTATACGGACTGGAAAACTGGCTTTAGGGACCCGGCTGCGGCGATTAGGGGAGCAGTTTATGGAGGATGCGGCAAAGGTCTTGGAAATGTATGGTGTATCTATCAACCCCAAATGGTTTCCCGTTTTCTATGTGCTTTCTGAGGCTGATCATTTATCTATCACAGAAATTGCACGTCAGATTGGTCACACGCACCCTTCGGTGAGCCAGATCGTCAAAGAAATGCAGCGGAAAGGGATCATCGTTTGCGAGAAAAGCAAGGAGGATGCCCGAGTGAATATTGTGCGACTATCGGATCTAGGATGGGAGATGAATCGCAGGATGCAAATTCAATACCTGGATGTGAGGGAAGCTGTGGAAGAAGTGCTGGATGAAACTCGTCATGATCTTTGGAAGGCCATGGAAGAAATTGAATACGTACTATCCAAAAAAGATTTCTACACTAGAGTTTATGAAAAAAGAAAGGAACGGGAGCGCCAAGCAGTCAGCATCATAGATTTTCAGCCGGAACATGCACCTGCCTTTAAAGCTTTAAACGAAGAATGGATTTCTAAATATTACCAATTAGAAAAAGAGGACTACAAGGTGCTGGATGATCCCGAAGGAAGCATTATAGCAAGTGGAGGGCACATTTTTATGGCGGAGTATGATGGCCAAGTGGTCGGTACCTGCGGCTTAATGAGGATGAATGATGGAGGATATGAGATGGTGAAAATGGCGGTAGATCCAGCTGCACGTGGTAAACATATTGGTTGGCTATTGGGACAGGCTATAGTAGAAAAGGCCAAATCTCTTGGAGCTCCTCGCGTTTACCTGGAAAGCAATACGCAGCAAGAGCCGGCTATTAATTTATACTATAAATTGGGCTTTGAACGAATCGTGGGACCTCCTTCACCTTACGCGAGATGTAACATTCAGATGGAACTAAAACTGTGAAATTGGTGTAGCAAAAGGAGAGGTAATTGAGTATAAGAGCCAGCAATCTGCTGGATTATCATAAAGAAGTATCGTATAGTAAAACTTTACAGGTTTTAATTAGCAAGGGCCCTGCCGACTGAGTCGGCAGGGCTATCTTTTTACTTAAGCCTTTATTCTGGAGTCATAATATTGGCCACTGCTACCAATTGCTGATTCCAATTGCCTAGAGGCGGGAATCCTGCTCTTGGAGGTTCTAGTTTGTGGTAATAGGTACTAGAGGCAATCTTGCCCGGACGTCTTCCATGGAACATCGTGTAGTTAATCACATCCCCGTTGGCATCTTTCTTCACATCCGTTACCACTCCAACATGCATGATCACGTGATTAGGAATTGGTGTTTTCAGGCGTTCAATGGTTAGATCATTATAGACCTGACCTGATTTCCCAAAAAACATAACTGTCCCTGGTTTAATCAAGTTACGTTGTTTAGCAGCGTCATGAATGATGACCAAATTTTTGTTGTCGTAATACCAGCCAGCTAAAGCGCGGGTATCTCTAGTGCTGCTGACATCTGGATAGGCATAGGCATCACATTTACCGCTGATGAATTTCGAAACTCGATGGAAAATACCGGAGCAATCCAGCAGTTTTTCGGGCTCTCTGTTATTGTACCAGAGGGAGTCACGTTCTAGTTTTTGAGTGTAGGCCAGTAGCGTATTCCTCAATTCATCGCTTCCTGGTTTGAAACATAGGTCAGAAGAGGGAAGCTCTGATACTGCATTGCCCGTATCTGCTATAAGAATATCTTCTCCATTAGGGACGTTAGTGCCGGTTGGATCCTCGAGCGGATCTGTTTCTGGCTGATCCACAGGGATGGATGTGGTGTCTGTGGGAGGTGTGGTGCTGGTATTTTGCACTAGAACAGCTTGTTCAGTGGGCTTGATGTTTGCCTCCTTTGGTGGGCCGTTCCTTGGTTTACCTGCCCCTACAGCATAACCTAGCCCTAAGCCCGCGACCAAGAGTACAACGTAAAGAATAATGCGTTTTAGGTCCATGATAGTAATAGGTTTATAAATTGAGAATGGGTTTCAATTCTAATCCGAGGTAAGGAGACAGCTAAATTGGGAGGAGTTCTAATCGCACTTTACCTATACTTAGATATAGGTGGAGGAAATCTAAATCGACTTACTTCCAAATTTGTACTTGAGGAAACAGTACAGAATTATGATGGAGACATATGAAAGATACTGGGAAATATTAATATTCGCAAATATATCGATAAGGTAAATTCATACCAGCAAGAGGAGATTCTCCAGAAATATGGATTATGATAGGTGTAACTAATTGATTAATAGATGGTTGATGGGTTTTTCTGTTGGTGGGATGATGAATTTGTGCTAGTATTTATGCAGATTTGATCAATTCGTACTGTACTCTGCAATATATATACAGCTCTTGGAAGTTTGGAAGTGGCAACTTTGGATTGTCTCAAATTTAGGTAAGAAGTGTTTGGCCATGTACTAGCAGTATAGCGCGTGCATTCAGATAAGCAGCCAGTAGGTTGGGTTTCAATGAACGCAGAATGAACACCTAAAATCCATTATCCAAACTCCTAATTACACAAAACATGAAATCCTCTAGTATTTTTACCCCTATCCTTGAGGAGAATCTTCTTACTATTCACCTACTTCAATATCCCCTTCAGAGCGTACTCATTTTCCTCTTAGTTAGCCTTGTCATTCTTCTTTTGTATCAACTGCGGCAAGTTCAGCAGCAACACGAATTGGCCTTGGATGAATTACGTACACGCATTTCTTCAGATTTACATGATGATGTTGGAACCCTATTGTCTGGTCTTGCTATGCAGGCGGAATTGCTTGAGCTTAGCCCTAAGGAGATTGATGTGGCAAAGTTGTCTAGAATTGCTGAAATGAGCCGAACAGCTATGTCGCGTATGCGAGATTTGGTCTGGACAATAGACAATCGGAAGGGACAATGGAAGCACTTGATTGATCGCTTATACGAACACGCAGATGATGTCCTAGGCCCCCGAGGAGTAGATTTTGAGTTGCAATTACAAGGGGTGGATCAGGATCGATCTCTCCCACCGATCTTGCGTCGAAATTTGTATTGCATTGGCAAGGAAGCCATCACCAATGTAGCAAAGCATTCTGATGCCGGCCATGTCAAGATCTTGATCCGACTGAAAAATGGCCGCTATGATATGCACATTCAGGACAATGGCCATTGCAGTTTGGAGGAAGATAGACGATCCGCTGGATTGGGTTTGTCAAATATCCGATGGCGTGCGAAGCAATTGGGAGCCAGCCTAAGCTTCCAAAATGGGCAGGGCTTTGGTATACTTCTTCAGCGAATTCAGATGACGGGTTAATCCTAATGAGGTCAAAGAAAGGCGAATCAGGTTCCCTTTAACTCCTCAATTTTATCTGCAATCTTCAATGCCCAAACCATTTGTTTGGCGGTGGGGAAGGCGTTGTACAAGGCTTTCTTGCGAGCAGCCATTAAACATCCTCGCTCATCGTAGGAAACTTTTCTCTTGTTTCCATCAGCAAGGGAGAAATCAATCATTTCTTGCCAATCTTCTGGTGTAAAGGCTTCGAAATCAGATTTGAGTAGATCTAGATCGGTAGGATCGGAAAGATCATAGTTTCGCATTACTAATCCGAGTTTTTTCTCCACCCCATGTAAAGCAGTGTGGAAAATTAGGATTCCTATTACCATACTACTTACAACCTACCGCGACGTACCTTCAATCTTTTATCGGGGCGAGCAATGTTATCATACTAATTCCTTGAACCGATGAGGACTTTCCGTCTACGTTCCAGATGAAAAAGTTTACATCAATTCCTGGGCTAAATTAACGATTAAGAGTGTAAGTAGAGTAATGTTCTACCTACACTCTTAAAGATAATGTCGCTTTAGTTATGATAAGCTGCGTTGTGGGCCAAGGCTGAACCACAAACAGAACAATTGCCCGCAGCACCTGCACCAGGATGCCCATTTGGACAGGTATAGTGGTATTCACCCCTAGCATTCTTGGCTGGTGTAGCCGCAGTAGTGGTGGTGGCCTGAGGAACTCTAGCTGCCGGTGTACCTGCGTTATCTTGTAACATTGGAGCAAAAGTTGGTCCGTTACCCGCGGCGGCAGGTGTTAGGCTTGGCGTAGTTGTTGTTGGTGTGATCGAACCGGGCGTATTGTGATAAGCTTGGTTATGGGCCAATGCCGATCCACATACCGAACAACTACCCGCAGAGGCAGCACCAGCGTGCCCATTTGGACAAGTATAATGGTATTCACCCGCGGCGTTCTGCGCAGGGGAGGCAGCCGTCGTTGTACTGGGTGTTGTTGGAGTAGTGGTGATCTCAGGAGTAGGCGTTGCTTGATTATTGTGGTAAGCTTGGTTGTGTTCCAAGGCAACCCCACAGACAGAGCAATTACCCGCAGAGGCAGCACCAGCGTGTCCATTAGGGCAGGTGTAATGATCTACTCCCGCATTGTTGTTCTGCAGTGGCACTGCAGGTGTTGTAGGTGTGGTACTATTTGTTCCAGGACTGCTGTTGTTGTTATTTGCACAAGCAGAAATGAAAAGCACCAGCACTAGAAAAAGAAAGTTTTGTTTGGAAAAAGAAAGTTGCATTGTATCTAGTTTGAACGCATTACCCAGTGCAAAGCTAGGGACCTAGAAGCTGGTATATTAAGATCAATCTATTACACATGAGCAATTCAGTTATAAATAATCTTCAAAGATACCACTTTTACAGATATTGAAGAGAGAAAGGGCGATGGTATTAGGAAAAGTGACCATGTAGCGACTTCTATCTTTGCGACATTTCTTGACTATATCCCTTAAGCACCTAGCCTGGGATCGCACAACTCCTCTTTGAATGAGATATACTAGAGGAATAGTGCTCTCTAGGCATAGAGACATTTTAGGTTAGTTCTGCTTTTCCAGTAGGCGGATGGCTTTCGATAGTAGCGGATGTCTTATGCTTTCCTTCTTCAAGGCTTGGAGTTCTTCAAGAAGAGTATGTGCCACTTTCTGGCGGGATTCCTCCCTAATTATAGGGGCTGTTTTCAAATAACACTTTCGTGCCATTTCCCAATTGCCCATAAAAAGATGTATATGCCCAGTATGAGCCTGAATTAAGGGATCCTTGGGGGATATCTTTAGGGCTGCCGTATTCTTTTGAGCTGCCTTTGAGACCTCATCTAAGAAAAGGTAAGTCAGAGACAGTAAGTCTTTAATATTGGCTAACAAGGTATTGTAAAATGGCGCTGAATCATTGACTAAGGTGTCAAATTCTTCATCTGCTACTTCCAGATGTTTACTGGCGGGCGCATAGCGCTGATCCTGATAAAGGAGAAGGCCCATATTGAGAGAAACCTTAGCGTAAGTCTCTCGATAAATGGCCGGATTTTTTTGGTATTCAAGTTGGATCGTCTGCAATGCTTGTTCTGTTAGCTGCTGGGCCTTTTTACTTTGATCGAGACTAGCATATGGACCGGCTAGATTGATACGGAGTAGGGCCAGATCAACTTCATATAGCCCAGGTTGATTCTTAACCTGTTGTTCCAATAAGTGCTGCGCTTCCTTAAACAGGAGGGTGGCTTCTTCTAGTCTATCCTGACTTGTATATAAAATTCCTAGATTGGAAAGCGCCTGATTTAAGTCTACCTCGTAGACATTGGGCTGGAACAAACAGAGTTGACGATAGATTGAAATGGCCTTTTTCAAATATTGCTCGGCCTCTACATGTTGCTGTAGATCGAAAGCCGTCACCCCAATATTTAGAAGTGATGAAGCATAAAATTTTCGAAATCGCCCCGGGTTGAGTTCGAACAATTGGTGTGTGATTGTTAGGGTTTGCTCCAAAAAAGAATAGCTGTCTAAATGCTTGCCAAATTTATTGTACAATACGCCGAGGTTGTTCTTAAGTTGTCGAATTTTATCGAGGTACCTGATGTCATCTTGGGAGGAAACCTTGAGGTAAAGCGTAGCCGCTCGTAAAAGGCTGGCTTCGGCCTTATCAAATTTCATTTGTGCCATTTCCAGTACCCCTTTATCATTGTATACATCCGCTAAAGCGATAAAGTAATTGGTAGAATCGCTAGTCTGCCCCTTTTGGGCGGTGCGTAGTGCCAGTGCTAGTACCTGTTCGGATTCCTGATACTGTCTGATTTCTTTAAGTATAGAGGCTTTCTTTTGGTAGGCATTGATGAGGAACACCCGGGCAAAAGGATCTTCCTTATCCTGGATGCTAAGTAGCAGTTGGATAGCGGTTTCTACCTCTCTTTGTGCCCGTGAAAACGCCGCTTGGTCTCGATAAAGCAAAGCCGAATTAATGCGTAGGCGAGCCAGTTCAATTTGATAATAATCAATGGGTTCTTTTTTAAAAGCCTGCTTGTAAAGTGCGATGGCTTTATCCTGATAATCGACTGCTTTTGGAAAGTCCCCTTGATAGCGATACTCGGTGGCGATGTACCCTAAAGCCGCTCCCTTTTCATCGAGAAAGGTCGCACTCTGATAGGCCTTATGAAAGTAGCTGATCGCTTTATGACTATGGTGCTGCTGAGAAAGGAACTTCCCGATCTTAATATTTAAAAGGTAGTGAGTACTGTCTTTCTCATGGGCTTTCAAGTAGGTTGAATAGGCTTCCTCCCGTTTGCCCATCCCCAATTGTAAATTGGCTTTGACAAGGTAGACTTCAATGGCTTGCTTCTTGGCAAAATCCAGCTTGATCTCTTGGTTCTTGATTGTAAACCATTGCTTTTCTAGGGCTTGATCACTGAGGATATCTAGCGCTGCTCTAATATTCCCTTGCTCTACCTGAGTCATCACCTCATTGGTCAAATCAGAGGCTTGATCGAGGTCTACTTGTGCCAATTCTTTTGCAAGATTCTCTACTTGATTCAATAACTCGTAGCGTTCTTCTTTAAGTTCATCAATCTCCGTCTGAAGTGCTTTTCGCTTCTCTTGATCATCTTGGACTTTATCCAGTTGTCGTTGGATCCTATTCAGGTCCTTGTCAAAGCTTTGAGAGATGGTTCGACTAAAGATATTGTAATAGGAAAGCGCTTGCTGATCTCGTTCCCCTGCCTTACTCATAACGATAGTAATGGGATCGTCAACATCATTTCGCAATACCACTTTGGAAGTTTCCCGTTCATTAATCAGCTCAAATCCTTGTTTCTGAATGATCAAAGTCACGGCATCACCCGCTCGCTTGTTAGGGAAGAGTAATTCAAATTGACCCTGACTATTGGTATAGGCAGAGTTGGCTCCAAAGGCGCTTACCTCCACACCAACTAAAGGCTTTGATCCACTACTTTGCAACTTGACCAATCCTCTCAATGATGTTTCAGCCGATAAGAAAAGAGTACCGTGAGCAATGATTAGGCCCAGAATAAAATGTCTCATGATGGAATACTAAAAGGTTAAGAACAAGGGCGTAGTCTTGTCTTGATTGGTGTGCAGTGGTAGTCATGCTGTTGGAAGCAGCAAGGATTTGTTGTCAAGTAGGTAAGGAAGTCCTGATGGCCGTCTGGATAGGCTGCAGTTCTCTTTTGTTGATGAGTAAGTGGTCGAGATGACCTCTTGCAAGATAAAGGCATTCCATTAAAAACGCCAGTTTTCTTCCATATTTGTGGGATTAGCTAGGTAGGATGGAACTAGGGTTGAGGGAGAAACCATTCTCCTCTTCTAACCACAAAGGGGGCTTTTATCTACCAGTCAAGAAGCTGTTTAGCCACTCCTGATAGATGAAATTAGCTAGAATGCTATACATTTGCGTAGCAACCCTTTTTATTGATGCAAGGGAGACCAACAAATTAAGCTTTAGTAAGATGGCCAAGTCAAAACCTAAGTCTAAGAAGAAAGTACAGAAATCAACAAAAGATAAATCACAACATCTCGGGAAATTACTAGCAACAGGTGAGCTCAATGAGATTCTCGGGAGAGGAAAAGCTACGCAATGGTTTAGGCAAGTAGATGCCTCATCGCTGATTTTCTTCCGCATATTCTTTGGACTAATTATGTTGTGGGAAATGTTGCGCTATCTATCTAAAGGTTGGATCAGCGAAATGTTTACTCGGCCTGCCTATAACTTCAATTATTGGCCATTCGAGTTCTTGAGCCCCTTGCCTGGGAGTGGAATGACGATTCTATTTATTGGGATGGCCATTCTCAGTATTTGTATCATGACGGGCTTGTTCTATCGTGTGGCGACGGTAGCTTTCTTCTTGTCTTTTTCCTACATGTTTCTATTGGAACAAACTCGCTATTTGAATCACTTCTACTTGGTCGTTCTCTTGTCCTTCGTGATGATCTTCTTGCCCTTGAATCGATCTGCTTCCTTGGACGTTCGTTGGCGAAAACAAAAAGGATCTGAAACTGTCCCGCTTTGGGCTTTGTGGTTTGCAAAATTGATGGTGGCCGTGCCCTACTTCTTCGGTGGCATTGCCAAGATTACGCCAGATTGGTTGCAAGGAGAGCCATTGCAAGGCTGGTTACAGCGAAGTGTTGCCAGTGGAAAGTTAGGGAGCTTTTTTGAGATGCCAATTGTCGCTTATGGTATGTCTTATGGAGGGTTACTCTTAGATTTACTGGTGGTGCCTGCGCTCTTGTTTAAGCGGACTCGTACGATAGCCTTCCTACTTTTATTAGGTTTTCATTTGATGAATGCGACCATATTCAATATTGGGATCTTCCCCTGGTTTATGATTGTTGCTTCCACGCTCTACTTTTCACCGAGCTGGCCAAGGAAATTATTACAGAATTTGGGCGGGAAGTGGCCCATGCGCTATCCCAGTCGTGAGGCTTTACTCGCTCCCGCGACCTTAAATAGTCGTCATCGGCTAATCCTAGGAGGCATTGCCGTATGGATGTTGATTCAGGTAGCTGTGCCTTTACGGTTCTTGTTCTTCCCTGGTAATGTAAACTGGACAGAAGAAGGTCACCGGTTTTCCTGGCACATGAAGCTGAGAGAAAAGAAAGGACGGATTAATTTTATAGTAAAAGATAAGGACTCTGGGATGACCCAGATCGTGGATCCACGAACGATGATCCTACCTTGGCAATATCGGAAGATGAGTATCCATCCCTATTTGATTTGGCAGTTTGCAGATCATCTCAAGGATCAGTTTGCGGCGCAAGGGCAGGATGTTGCGGTATTCGCCGATTCCAAGGCTTCCTTAAATGGTCGAGCTTATCAGCAGCTAATCGATCCTGGCGTAGATCTGACATCGGTGGCTCGTCCGGTATTTGGCTCCTCTCCTTGGATCACCCCTTTAAGCACTCCATTGAGCGAAAAGGATGAACCAAGGAGAAGACCACCGCAATAGACTACCTATAGCTTATTGCTCTTCAATTCGAGCTCCTAGACTAGAAACGGCAGCCATGTTGAACATGCCCAAAACATCTTCATCAGCCTGACTACTGCTCATATTGCCCTTCGTATTAGCCAGAGGAATGGCAAAAATAGTATTGTCACCATTGGTCATCTGATCTCTGGCGATCGTAAGAAAGCGGAAAGCTGTCAAAGTGATGGAATGCAATTCTACATGAATACTATCTCCGGGATTCCAAGGAGCGACTTCGTCGTTGTCATCGGTATCAGGATCAGGAAACCTATTCACGGCTTCCCGGATCGGTGTAATGAAGATCAGGTTATCTGCCTCAGCACCCGGTGAAAAGGCAGCATCAAAAGCGATATTAATCTCCTGCGGCTTATTCAGAAATTGTCCATTCTTATAGGTTTTGATCCAGTAGGCATTGCCTAATCCCAGTAGATCTCTAGCAAAGAATTGACAATAGATACCATCAGGACCTCTGAGGTCATCTACTCTAAACTCTTGGGTAATGGAATCAATAGGAGGGACATCAGCCATAGGAGTAGTGCCTGTATAGGTTTTACCATTCCAATCAATATTTAGGGTATAGGTCCGCCCTACTTCTCCGATGCCTTCTTCTCCCGTAGGCGTCCAGGTGTAGTTCCCATCACCTTTACCTTGAAAGGTAGTCATATTTCCCTGGTCATCCACCATGGTAACGGTGGCATCATTTACCCCGTTGGATAGCTGATTGTCAAAATAAGGCTGAGTGAGCGTTAGACGAACTGTTTGTGTTTCCGGTAGATTGTTGAGCCAAGCATCGACAACCAATAGTTGAGGGGCATCGTCCAAAGCTACGTCAATGGTGTCCTGGCAATTCCATAGCCCCACACTTAGGCCTAGCAGGGCCAACACTTGAAACAATCGTCTTTTATATAGCATGCTGATATTCGTTTTCATAATAAGAGCTTTGAATAATGGCGCAAGCGCGTGATTTAGAATTCAAAATTGTAAGAAACAGCAGGGATGAAGTTTCCAATTACCGATAGTCTGACAGCTTCCGTATTTACGGCCTGTCCGAATGGGACTCGATTCTGATCTTGTCGGAAAAAGATCGAGAATGGATTTCGACGACTGTAGACATTGTAAATGGAGAATACCCACTGACTTTGCCATCTTCTTTCCTCATTTTTCTTGCCTTCTAAAGTGGCCGAAAGATCTAATCGGTGATATACTGGAATCCGCACATTATTCCGCGTATTATTAGCATTGTGTGGGATAACAAAACCCTGTTGCTCAAAACGGGAAGTTGGGAAGGTAGTCGGCGTACCAGAAATCAGCACAAAATTAGAACTGAAGGTCCAGCGTTTACCAGGCTCGTAAAAGGCGGTTAGACTAAGGTTGTGCGTTTGATCAAAACGAGAGGGATACCAGTCGTTTTCATTCACGCCCTCTACTAACCTTTCCGAACGAGCTAGTGTATAACTCACCCAGCCATTAAATCTACCTTCATTCTTTTTCATCATCAACTCCATCCCATAAGCGCGGCCTTTACCCGTCAATAGATCTCCTTCCAAGAACTCGTTGAGCAATAAATCCGCACCGTCAATGTAGTCCACTAGGTTGTCCATTGACTTGTAGTAGATCTCTCCAGAGAATTCATACAAATTGTCTTTGAAGTTTTGGAAATAACCAAGGGCCACCTGGTCTGCTAGCTGAGGTTTGATGTTGTTGGTACTTGGTGTCCACACATCTACTGGCGTGGAAGCAGTCGTATTGGAGACTAAATGAAGGTATTGTGCCATCCGGTTATAACTTGCCTTGATAGAAGCAGTAGGTGTCATTTGGTACCGGATGGAGAAACGAGGTTCGAAATTTGAATAGGTTTGGATGGATTCCCATTGATCAAAATCCTGGAAAGAAGTCACCGGACGTCTGGTACCTGCTGGAGCATCTCCGTATTCGTAGGCACGCCCTTCACCCAAGTAGTTAAACAAAGAAAATCGCAAACCATAATTGATCTTTACCTGGCTGCCCAGATCTTGCTCATTCTCTATGTATATTCCTCCTTCTAGTCCGTATTGCTTGTCCAAACCAATATCAGTGGCTTCTCCTTCACTAACGCCAATAGCATTACCGGGTTCGAAGTCATAAATGATTGCCTGACCACCGAAGCGCAACACATTCTTAGGGTTGAGAAAGTAAGTCAATTCAGGCTTAATGCTATAATTCACGATCTGTGCGTTCCAATCAAAGCTATTGGTAGCATCCTCCCCAAAGCTAATTTCATAGTCGTAGTCACTATAATAGAGGGTAATGTTGGAGAAGAGTTTGTCATTGAAAAGATGGTTCCAGCGTAAGGTCGCAGTACCGTTCCCCCAGTTGAAACCGGCAGCCTCTCCAAATCCAAAATTGTCTCTACCAAAGTAACCAGATAGGAAAAGGCGGTTCTTTTCGTTGATGTTGTAATTAGTCTTTAAGGTAAGGTCGTAGAAATTTAGAACAGAACCTTCTAGTCCGCCAGAGAGGAAAGGACCGGCAAGCAAGTCAATGTAAGACCGTCGACCCGCCACAATAAAGGAAGCTTTGTCTTTTACAATGGGAGCTTCCACCGAGAAGCGACTGAAAATTGTCCCTATACCTCCTTTTAATGCCAACTTCTTGCTGTTCCCCTCTTTCATCCTTACATCCAAAATCGAAGACAAACGGCCCCCATAACGGGCGGGAATACCACCTTTGTATAGCTTCACGTCCTTTACGGCATCTGGGTTAAAAACGGAAAAGAAACCGAAGAGGTGCGAAGAATTATAAACTGGAGCTTCATCCAAAAGCACGAGGTTCTGATCAATGGAGCCACCACGTACGTTAAAGCCGGTTGCTCCTTCCCCCACTGTACTTACCCCCGGGAGCAATTGGATACTTCGGATGATCTCCACCTCACCTAGGAGGGTGGGCATCTTTTGGATGGTTTGAATATCGAGCTTATTTACACTCATCTCGATATTTGAGACATTCTGATCTTTGGCCTCTGACACCACTACTACTTCGGCCAGCTGAGCCGCAGATGACCCCATCTCAATATCTTGGGTAATATTAGCATTAAGTGTCATGGTCTTTGCCAGCGTTTCGAAACCCAGGTAGGCATACTCGAAAGTATAGGTCCCGGCCGGGATCGAAATGGAGTAGAAGCCATATTCGTTGCTAGTAGCGCCGACATTCAGTTCTTTCACAAAGACTGTGGCTCCGATAAGTGTTTCACCATTGTTTCCATCTTTGATGTAGCCACTTACGGTGAAATTCTCTTGGGAGAAAGCAGTTACACCTGCTGTCAGAAATAGGACTAACAGCATTAGGGTTTTAACATTCATACGAGAAAAGTTTTCAATAAAGCGTAGACTTTAAGAGTGAAATGAATAATTCCGATTTGGAAAACAAAGATTTAATTACTGGGGAATCCTAGTACACCTTCTTAAGCAGGTACTAGCTCATGCCCGAGTTTGAACCAAGTTTTCAAATCGGCGTTATAGACTGTATTGTAGATTTCAATTATAGGATAGCCATCAAATTAGATGGTACACGCAGGATAAGAGGTTATCAGTTAGATAACCGGAATTTGTACAGTAAACAGGCTAAGAACAGATTTGGTTGTAAGAAAGGTGTTAATTCCTGGTTTAATCGTCTCAACGGCTGTCAATCTCGGACGAACGTGGGTAGAATCACGACCAATGTTCGGAGATTTTCTTTTTTAGGAAATTGGTAGATCGTTGCAATTGATCAAAGCCATCTACTCCATCTTCAATGCTGATCCAGCCGTTGAAGTTTTGTTGTTTTAGGATGGTGAAAATCTGATCGTAATCATTTAATCCTTTACCAATTTCGCCATGTCGGAGCAAAGCGGCATAGCCTTTACTGTTTTCTACTTTTCTTAAATCTTCGATTGTACCGTGCGCCAAATATCGGTCTGAGGCGTGCATGGTCACCACTCTTTCCTTTACTTTTTCTAATAACTCAATGGGGTCCTCTCCTGCAAGTATGGTATTACTCGGGTCATAATTAACGCCAAAATTGGGGTCCTCGATACGCCCAACTAAGTCACAGAAGACATCGCTCATTTGAGCAAATTCCGGATAGGTCCAGTAATTGTCCTTGTAATGGTTTTCAATAATCAAGGTTATGCCATGACGCTTTGCCAAAGGTAAGCAGGCCTCAATAGCTTCTACGGTGAACTGAATGCCTTCCTCTCGACTAACTTCCGGCCTAGCTTGTCCAGATAGGACCCGGCAGTAGGAACCACCTAAGGCGGCCGTCATTTCAATCCAATACTTCTCCTTTTCTACTTCTGCCGCCCGAAAATCGGGATCTGGATGCGTGAAATCGGGCGAGCAGCACAGCATAGGAATGCTCAGGCCATGCTCAGCAGCCAATGCTTTGTAATGGGGCCAATTCTTAGGCTCTTGGAGGGCTAGGAAGCCGCTATAAAACTCAAGCCCATCTACCCCGAGCCGGGCACCTAACTCTATCCATTCTTGTAGGGACATGGAATTATCTACACATAGCGCATCCATGTAGGCTTTGGGAAAGGCGGCTAATTTAGGTCGATTCATGATCTCCTTCTTTTAAGGGTATTCTGGCAATAACCGGGTATTGATTGAGTTCCATAACCGTCCCGGAAATGGGTCTACTTTCATCGCTTAGCCAAAAGACGATATGTTTGGCAATGTCTTCGGGAGAGGTCATTTTTCCACTTGGAATTTCATCCTTATCTAGCCTTTCAGGCCAATCCGGAGGCAAACCATCTGCTAACTTATATTTGTATTCGTTGGGCGTTAGGACCCAGCCTAGGTTAAAGTGATTTACTCTGATGCCTTCGGCTGGCAGCACATTACCTAGGTTACGGGAAAGGGTCATCAAGGCCCCTTTGGAGATGGCATAGGGGAGGAGGCGGGGCTCGCCAGTGTAGGCATTGACGGATCCAATATTGACCACGCTTCCTTGGTTTTGGCGCAGATAGGGGCGAGCAGCTTTTATGAGGAAAAGGGGCGCTCGGACGTTTACAGCCATTACCTGATCAAACAGATCAATGTTTGTGCTGTCTAAATTAGAGCGTACAATGAAGGCTGCATTGTTAACGAGGCCATGCAAGTCACCAAACTGAGCTATGGTAGCTGTCATCAAGCGTTCTATGGATGCAGGGTCCTGTAGATCTTCCTGGTGGAAGGCTGAGTTTGGTCCTAGCTCCTTCACCAAGGCTTGTCCCTCCTCTACATGCAAACCATGGATCATCACTTTCGCGCCTTCTTGAAGACACATTCGAGCAGCCGCCTCACCAATACCGGAAGTAGCCCCAGTGATCAGAATAATTTTTCCATCCAGTCTACCCATAGTGTTAGCTTGTATTTTGATTATGGACGAAGCACTGCTTTGACAATTTCACCGGAATGCATCGTATGAAAGGCTTCCTTCCATTCCCCCAAACCCCACTCTCCTCCGATAATAGGATCAATATTCAGCATCCCCGTCGATAAAAGACGAAGTACTCGCTCCCACATCGGCCAATTATGGCTAAAACTACCTTGTAGGGTGACGGCTTTCTGCACCAAAGGATCGATTGAAAAATTCAAGGGCTGAGGGCCCCAACCTACTTTGCTCACCCAACCCGCAGGCCGGACAATGTCAATGGCGGTCTTCAAGGTGCTAGAGACGCCTGCAGCGTCAATCACCCCGTCCACTCCCAAACCATCGCCTTGCTTGATCCATTCGGTATAATCTCCAATGATGATATCACAACCATAGGTTTTGGCAATCTCCAATCGAGCCGCATCCTTTTCTAATCCGGCTACAGCAACGATGGCGCCTTGGAGTTTGGCTAAAGCCGCACAAAGCAAACCGATGGGACCTGGACCGATCACCACAATCATATCCCCGGGTTTGATCCTTACATTTTCAACGGTAGCGCTGTAGGCCACGCAGCAGGGCTCGGTTAGAGCTGCCTTTTCCATGGGTAAGGAGTCTGGTACTTGATGCAAGCATCTAGCTGGCACACTTACATATTTAGTCATAGCCCCATCCACGCCATATCCGAATCCTTTGCGCGTTGGATCTAGGTTATACTTACCGGCATGCTTCAATGGGGATTGTAAATCGATCACAGCCGCCGTTTCACTTACGACCCGATCACCTACTTTCCAGCCTTCCACTGCACTGCCAAGGGCGGCCACATGTCCGGAAAATTCGTGACCGAGTACAACGGGATAATTTACCGGCCAACTGTGATCAGCGGTCCATTGATGTAGATCGCTACCACAAACGCCAACTGCCGCGACTTCCAGCAGAACTTGATCCGGCTTTATCTCCGGTTTTGGAATTTGACGAAGCTCAACGCTATATTTTTCTGGCGAGAAATTAACTACTGCTGTCTCCATAAGCATGCACTTTATCACAGATGAGTTGTAAGGTTTCTTTCAAGTCGCCTTTAGCCGTTTTGAAGGCGTCGGCATCGATGGTGAGCGGTGCGCCCAGGACGACCAAAGGTGCGCCATAGCTTGGGGTACTGATCGCTTGCTCAATGCTTAAGCCGCCTACGGCCTGAACAGGAACATCTACGGCTGCTACCACTTCTCGCAGCTGATCTAAAGGGCTAGGCATCCGCTGTCCTCTTGCTGCAATACCCCGCCGTTCATCGTACCCAATATGGTGAATAACATAATCGCAGCCCATGTCCTCCAGGAGTTTGGCTCCCGCCACCATGTCTTCACAACCTAGGTTGTCTCCCATTACCTTCACCCCCAAATCTCTCCCCGCTTTAACCACCTCCTTGATGGTTTCGGGGTGGGCGCGAGCCATGACCACGACGTGAGTGGCGCCAGCTTTAGCCATCACTTCGGCTTCGAGCCACCCGCCATCCATGGTCTTTAGATCTGCCACAATAGGCACCTCCGGCCAGCGTTGACGCATGGCTCTTACGCCATGCATACCCTCGGCAAGGATGAGCGGTGTGCCGGCTTCCAGCCAGTCGACACCGGCTTCTAAGGCCATGGCAGCAGTAGCCAGGGCCTCCTCCAGATTAATGATATCCAGGGAAATCTGAACGATGGGATTCATAAAGTTGATTTTCGTTTTTACGCTGCTGAATTTAAGAAATTAATTGGAGAACGAAGTTGATATATATTTTACAATTAGAAGTTGTTTAAGAATGACTGCTGAGTCGAAATGGAGAAGGTTTTTGCCGCAATTGAGGCTTGTTTTGAGGAACATAGTGGCGCTACGTGACGATAAACAACCGAAAAGTGAGGCAAAAAGAGCTTCATCGCGGCCAGTGAGGTATTATTAAACAACTTCTTAGACAAACAAAGCACTCGCATATATGCGATATTCCCCTTAATTTGAGCAGGTCCATTAAAAACCAAACCAAACACCATGGCAGCAAATATTCCTACCTGGGTAGCCAACCGAATCCTGGGCTTTTTCAACCGCGTGCAAAGCATTGATGAAATAATAAACGGGCCGATTAAAGATGATCCATCGGATGGAGCTGGTCGCACCATCGGCCCTACCTTGGCCGCGCGTATTCTGCGGGAAAGAAACAACTTGCGCTGGCGGAGGTTCCGGGAATTTGAAGAATTTGATGCCATTCCCGGGGTAGGAGAAGGTACTCTAAAGGATTTGGTTTATAGTTTTGGCACTCCTGCTGCTCAGAGCTTCCAAGACCGGATGTATAATGACAATATCATTTTCCGAGAGAATTGGCCGCTGGAGTATTTTCAGACCACTTTTGATGAGGTGGAAACCTTTAACGAACTTGTTAATGATGAAACCGCATTGAGAGCTTGGGTGGTAGCCAAGGTTAGAGAAATAGCTATTGAAAGAGAGGTAGAAGAAAAGAAGATCAACGAAATGGCCAGCGTGCTATCTTCGGCTTATATCGACACTTATTCCAACAGTACGCCCGCTGCGGGTTATGCCTTAGCTCTATGGTTTTATGAATTCGATGCTGATAATTGGTTCAGCTGGGAGAGAATTCAGGAGCCAACCACTGCTTATTTTTCACACCATGATGGTTATCCTTGGGAGATGGAGTTGAAATTATTCAAAGGCTTTAACCAGCTAGGTATTATTCGCCCTGGTATTACGCCTGAAGATCTACCGGTGGTGGTGAATTGGCCGGAAAAGGCGATTACCTTATGGTTCTCTGCATTGTATGATTAATTAAGAGGTTTCTTGACTGGAAGGGTCGCTTTTCGATAGTTTCCAGAATAAGCCATCATCGATCGTCTTTAGCTCTTGAAAAAGCTGACTCGGATTTTGTCCACATTTTAATCTGAAGTTTTTATAGAAGTCAGATTGATCGTAGTAGTTACCTTCCAAAGCAATCTGGGAAAGATTGCGCCTGCCCACCTTGGATTGATAGTTGATCATGGTCTTTCGAAACTTTACCACCGAAATGTACTCTTCCACTGAATACGCCAAGTGCTTCCGGAATAATCGTAGTAAAGTCTTTCTGCTGACTTGCAGTTGATCTGCGATGTCCTGTACTTTTAGGGTGTCTTCTGCTTCCAAAATCAGTTTTACTGCTTGCTTAAGCCGTTCTTCTTTGAACTCCAGGTACTGAGACAGGAAGAAGTTATCTAAAATCTGACTTCTAGCCTCTAGCTTAGCATTGGAAAAGAGTTCAGGTAGCAGCTGATTCAGTTTTCCCCCATAGAAGTCAAAAAAGGAAAAATGTTCTTGGATGAGGGGACCTAGTGGTCCTTTTACAAAGTGATTTAGACCTAAGGGGTGAAAAACGATGGTTAGTTTTTGGTACGGGCCGAAGGTGTGTATTTCTCTCGAGCGATTGAACTTTCCGACAAAAATGAGTTTGAAGTTTTCTGTGGTGGAAGGACGATGCGTACGCCTTATTTCATCATATTCTACTTCCGTATTCTTGTAGATATTGATCGTAGAGGTGTAGTTGGGATAGTAGGTGATGTGCTCCTCAAAACCCGACTCTTCAGCCGACATCCAGGAGTATAACTTAATGTGCGTCTGTAACAGCGCAGATTTCGGATAAGTAAATACGGGTTTCCCTTTTGTCACATTGCTTAATGTTTCCTACCCGCAAATATAAGACCTGCCGAACGATTAGGAAGGGTTTAATTCAATGATTCCAAACTTGGCGTAAGGCTCATCGCGCTTACGTTGTGCGGTATGGTCAACCTGAGTAATGAGAATCAGAAAGACTCTATCTTTCACTTCATAGATCTTTCCTCCTCGGAGCCGGATAGAAGATTCTAAAATGGGATCCTTCGTTTGGCGATCTACCAAAGTGAAACGAGTTAGGTTTTGTGAATATTCACCGGTACTAATCAGAAAGGGAAGCTCACGGGCTACGGATACGTTCCGTTTATTCGGTGGAAGATTATCACTGGTGAAAAGAATGTTGTCATTGTCTCCGAAAGAGCTGAAGAGCTTATTTTTAGATAGTTCTTGCTGGTTAATTCCCCCCAACATGAGGCTTTCTCCTTCAAACAGGCTTTTAATGTTGAAGGCAAAATTGGAGGAGCTTTCTTGTGGTTTTTCCAGAACCAGATTCCGATTGGCAAAATTCAGACCATCAGGTTCTATTACCCGAATGATACTGTCTTGCAGGGTTAACTCTACCTTGACCGGCCGGCCGGATCGTTTATTAACAGGTACCCAATCCATGGAGGAAAAACCGAGTTGCTGAAGATCTATTTTTGCTGAACCCGTTGAACCAACCCATTGCTTTTCCAAGCTTTGGTTTAAAAACCAGGTGATCGCCAGGAATGCGGCGGCGGTACCAGCTAACCTCGCGGGTCCTACCTTCATGCCTGAACCCTCCAATCCGCCCAAAAACCGATAAATAGCTGCCGAAAAACCAATGGCAATGAATACGGCAACGAGGATAGGGGAGGGCTGAATCGCTTGGGAAACGTTTCCGCCAATATACATGGTAAGACCGATGAAAATACCAAGGGAAATAATCCAGATAATGACCTTGTCTTCTGGGCTTAGGCTCATAGTAGTTCGAGGTTTTAGGTTGTGTTTGTGGTCGGTGCTTCGCGAATCGACTGCACGTGAAATAGGAGTAGAACGAGCACTAACAGCTAATACAGTGAAAATAACTGAGATATACTCCCGAAATTTTCTTTATGCTTCTAAAAGTAGGGTACTTACTATACTTTTCCAAAAAATTAGATAAAGAGGGGGAGTTGAAGAGAGAACGCAGGTATATACGGTGAGTGTTGGGTTTTGTTACTGTGGTGGGGCAAGCGAAGGAGCTAATCTGCAGCTAAATCTTGTTTAACCGGCAGATAGATGGTGAATTCGGAACCTTTTCCTAGTTCGCTCTGTACAGCAATTCGACCATTGTGATTTTGGATGATCCCATAACTTATAGAGAGTCCTAAGCCTGTACCTTTGCCAATCTCTTTTGTGGTATAAAAGGGTTCGAAAATTCGCTTTAATACATCCGTGTGAATACCCACTCCACTATCCTTGATTTTGATGAGCACTTGATCAGCTAAAGAAGAAGTTGAGATAGTGAGTTCTCCGCCATCTTTCATGGCGTCGATGGCATTATTGATCAGGTTTAGGAAGACCTGGTTGATACGAAGAAACTGACATTCAACCTCTGGGATTTTTCCATAGTTTTTCTTCACCTCAATCTGGTCATTGATCTTGCTACTTAAGATGGTAATGGCTGAATCAAGACCTTCGTGTAGATTGGTTGATTCGAATTTTCCGTCAGATTTACGGGAAAAACTGCTTAGGTTGGAGACAATAGCTTGCGTGCGAGAAACTCCTCTTTTAATGCTGTTGATCAACTGTTGAATCTCTTTCATTAGGAAGCCTAGTTCCGGCTTGTTTTCCTCATTGATCGTGAGTGGGTTCTCGGCTTCAGGGTCGAGATAAGGCATGAGCTCCTCGACATCAGATTCGAGTGCATAGCAGCTGGAGGAAATGAAGTTGATCGGATTGTTGACCTCATGGGCAATCCCAGCCGTTAATTGCCCCAAGGAAGCCATTTTTTCCGATTGTACGAGTTGAGCTTGGGTGTTTTTGAGGTTCTCAACCAGCTCTTCTTTCTCCTTAAGCAGTGCGTCGGTCTTATGCTTTTCCGTTAAGAGATTGCGAAAGGCGCGAATCCGCTGGATAATCGCATAAAAGAGAGCCGCTAGCAAGAGTATTAAGGTAATGACACCATAAAAGAGGACATTGCGTTCTCGGGTGCGGAATAGCTCTTGTTGGCGCAAATTTTCAAGCTCTGTAGCGGTTTGTTCCGTTTCAAATCTCGTTCGAAGCTCCGCTAATCTGCGATTGGAATTACTGGTGTAGAAAGTATCTTTGTAACTGGCGGCGAGCTCAAGGTAGCCTAGCGCGGCTTCCATGTTGCCTTCTTCCTGGGCTAAATCTGCCAGTAGCACATGTACCTCCTGCAAACCTTCCAGGTCACGTGTCTCTTCAAAGATCTGTTGACTCTTGACAAAATTCTCCCGGGCTTTCCCGACTTCTTTGGTTTCTAAGTACAGTTTGCCAATCTCCAGACAAACGTCAGCCGCCCGGCCTGCACTACCTACAGCCTGTGCTGTTTCTAACCCTTCTAAGAATGAAAGTTCGGCCTGTTCATACCTCCCCTGGGCACGATAAAGAAGTCCCAATTCCTTTTGGTTGTCAAAAATATGGGTGATACTCCCAGCGTATTTGAATAGATCCAAAGACTTGGTTAGGTAGTACTGTGCGCTGTCATACACTGCGATCGTCCGATACAGGCGCCCTAGGCCCTTCATCGATAGCGCTATACTCATGGTGTCATTGGCGGCGGATCGCAGGGAAAAGCCTTTTCGGTAGTACATTAAGGCCGAGTCGTACTCTCTAAGTTGGTAGTACATACCACCCACGCTGGCGTATGAATTGCCGATGTCTAGAGAGGTCCCTCCGAAAGCTTCTCGGCGTTTCAAGCCTAACAAATGATACTTCAAGCTTTCTGCAAATAGGCCTTGATTACGGAAGGCATAACCGATCCTATCGTACCCTAAGGCTACCGATAGGGAATCGCCAATACCCTGGAAGGTTTCTATGGCTATTTGGAAGTCTTTTTCTGCATCCAACCAATCTCCAAAAGCCATGGAAGTCATCGCCTTGAAGAAATAGCCATATCCTACGCGCCGAGGCGCACCTTTATCTTTGCTTTGTTCAATAGCTAATTCCGCCAATCGCTTGGACTCTTGTAGATTGTCGAACATAGCTCTTTCCGACAAACTCAACAAGCTATCTAATTCTTGGTATTCGGAATTGTCAACTCCAGGAAGGGGATAGTAGAAGCCACCTTGCGCAGACATCGCAAGGTTAATCATAAGGCAAAGCAGTAATGTCAGTAGGCGTTTCATTGGCTTCAAGCCCTAAATTTGTCTCAATATAGGGAATCTGTGGGGCATGGCCTAGTTATCGTAATTGTAGTGCTAGTATGCACGGTTTGAGCTATTATCAATCTGATTCAGTTGATGACGATTCCATTGATGTATGCCTCAATGCACTTATAATATCGAGTATAAGGATTTAAGGTGAGTTGACTATCCACAGACACATGAAAGTATTCCAACAGCACTTGCACCTCACCCATATCTTCCTTAAGTTTGAAGGACAAGAATCACCGACCATATGTTATACCACATCTTAAATGGAGATGCCCTCAAAAGTCAGCTAGAGGGCAAGATTACTGGCCAGCTGATTGTAGCTAGGGAATGCTTAGTAGATGGCCCAATCACCAGCACGAATCTTTCCTCATTTTACAAAGAACGCGCTGAATTCCTAAGCACCGCCTACGGGGATTCCGATCCAGGAAAGTACTATGAGAAGGTAGTACCAGAATTTGAGCAATTGCAACAGATTGAAGCCGGAGCAGCGGTCAACCTATGGTTTGAGGAAGATTTGTTCTGCCAGGTAAATTGTTGGTTTGTTTTGCATTTGTTAAAGCAGACGGGGGTTGATATCCAGCTTTCCTGGGTGTTGCCGACTGCGGATATCCGATATGGTTTTGGGGGAATGAGTGAAGCAGACTTGTTGAAAGCTTTTGAAAATCCAACGGCACTTTCCAAATATGCATTTGCTCAGCTGAGCAGACTCTGGCCCTTGTATCAGAAAAATGAAATTGAGGCTATGCTAGAAGTGGTGGCTCCACTGAAAACAGACTTTCCCTTTTTATCCAGAGCCATAAAAGCGCATCGGGATCGCTTACCTCAAGCCAATAGCCTAGGGCGCCCCAAGCAAGCCCTGCTTCAGATTATGCAGGAATTAGATACCCGCGAATTTGGACCCGTCTTTCAGGCCTTTCACAAACAAGAGAGTATCTATGGGTTTGGCGATTTGCAGGTAAAGCGTTTGTTTGATGAGCTAGTTGCTTCATCCTGATATTTATGTCCGTTAAAGGATTAAGAGATTTATATCAGCCCATCCAGCCAGCGGTCAAACAGTCGGCGCAGGATGAGGTTTTTTATCAAGAGTATCTTCCTGACCTTAGGTTGCAGCAATTGATTTATTGCTACTGGGAATTAAAAACAGAGCGGCCCCTGCAAGCCGATTTCTGCTATCGAGTAGTGGCGGACGGCTGCATGGATCTTTTGATGGAAATGAACAATCCTTCTGCTAGTTACATCACAGGGCTATCCACCTCCTACATTGAATTTCCCATTGGGCCTTATTTTCACTACATCGGAGTTCGGTTTTTACCGGCGGGCTTTCCCCGATTCTTTGGCGTAGATGCCTCAACCTTGACCAACCGTTTTGAGGATCTACAAGCAGTAGTGCCTGAATTATCGGATTTCCTAACCGGGCGATTTGTTGAGGCACAGCAGTTTTCTATCCTTAGAGAAACCTTAGATCAATATTTTTTGGAAAAATTGGTGGCTGCTCCACTGCAAGAGGATCCTCGGGTACTAGAAGCCATGAAGTTGATTCTAGAGCAAAGGGGCCAGATCTCATTAGCCGAACTCAATACGGGCCTAAGTCCAAGACAACTACGCCGACGCTTCCACTTCTATTTGGGCGACTCCGCTAAGACCTTCAGCAAGGTGGTCCGATTTCAACAGTTCTTACAAGCCAAGCCCTCGCGCAAAGCCTTAAAGCAAGACAAACTTTTCTACGATGTCGGCTATTATGATCAGGCCCACTTCATCAAGGAATTCAAACACTTCTACGGTTTAACACCCAACAAAGCCTTGGATTAATTTTCTGCGATAACATCATAATACATTTGAAATACGATCGGATTCCCGAACCCTTCCAACGTCAAGACATACTGCACTTGAAATAAGTTCGGATACCCGAACTATTTCAACGTCAGTATGTCCGTTTTTTACAATACTTCCTTTCTCAGATACCGGAGATTTGTTATAAAAAAAGATCAATCATGTACAAAGGTATCTTATTCATTGCAGCCCTAGCGGCCTTTAGTTTTGCAACCCCATATTCTCACCCTAACAATCCATCTACTATGAAAATGAATGCAGGTATTATTACGGCAGATATTGAGGCCACGAAAGCCTTTTATCAAGAGCATCTAAACTTTGGCGTAAGCTTTCAAAATGATTTCTATTTACTGTTGCATACACCAAACCAGCAAGCACAATTAAGCTTTCTCCTCCCAAATCATCCAACTCAGCAGCCACTTTTTCAGCCTGCCTTTCAAGGGCAAGGGGTTTATCTAACCATTGAAGTAGAAGATGTGGATGCTGTTTATCAAAAGATGAAGCAAGAGGGCGTGGATATCAAGATTGATATCCGGGATGAACCTTGGGGCGATCGCCACTTTGCCATCGAGGACCCCAACGGTATTGGGATTGATATCGTTACCTATACGAAGCCGGACTAAAGGCAGTAGCGATAGTACTTTTCCAGGTGTTGTTGATACATAGCTTCTGCTTTTGAGTAGAGGAACAGCCAGTGATTCAATCAGGGATCACTGGCTGTCGTGCTTTAGCCAATAGCGACACTTTACTCATTTATGTTCAAACTGGATAAAACGGACCTTTTCCTTACATCAAAAAGAACTTATATTTATTCACGTGAAAAAGAAGAAGGAATAATCCAGTGAAAACTGCCATACTTAAACAGGAAAATTGAGTGCAAACACGAACCAGAAATATAGCCACTAAATCCATTGCTGTTCTTCCTCTTGTCAATATGAGTGCAAATACGGACAATGAGTATCTATGTGATGGTATGACAGAGGAGATCATTAATGCCTTGGCTAAAATTCAAGGGTTAAGGGTAACTTCGCGCACCTCTTCCTTCTTTTTCAAAAATAAAAACCTTCCGATTCAGCAAATAGGAGAGGAGTTAAATGTGGCCATTATTTTGGAAGGTAGCATTCGCTTGGCAGGAAACAAGATGCGGATAACGGCTCAGCTAATTGATGTAGTGGAGGATTTTCATTTTTGGTCTGAAACCTTCAACCGTTCCCTTGACGATATTTTCGTCGTCCAAGATGAAATCAGTCTATTGATTGCTGATAGACTTAGGGAGCATATTGGTCATTTCGACATAGATGACCATTTAGCGGATCAACATGAAGTGCCTGTGCAAGTGTACAAACGGTATCTCAAAAGCAGGTTTCATTTATTGAAAATGAACAAACTTGATCTAGAGAAAGGCATCTCAATTCTAGAAAGCATCCTTCAAGAACAGCCAGAATTTGCCCTGGCCAACTTAGGACTACATCTTGGATACGCTTTACTAGGATCGATTGGAGCCATGCCGGCCTTTGAGGCCTTTAATAAAGGGAAGCCGTTCCTGGATAAGGCCATTGAGTTGAATGATAAGCTACCGGAGTGCCAATTGCAATTGTCCCATATGGCCATTTATCAGAAATGGGATTTGCAAAGTGGTTATAAGCATCTAAATAAATCCTTTGAGATCAGACCGACGGTCGAATTCTATCAATCTATGGCTTCAGCTTTGACAGCGGAGCAAAAATTTGAAGCAGCTTTAGAGCAGGTAGAAGTGGCTATACAACTGGATCCTTTCACTGCCGTCAATCATCACATGAAAGGGTTTATTTTCTATGGCCAGGAAAGATATGCCCAGTCGATCGAGCAGTTTAATAGAGCTTTGAAGCTTAATCCAGACCTGATAACTTCTACTGTATGCAAAGGTCAAGCACAACTGCTGGCGGGACGAATGAAAGAAGGCCTGAATTGCTTTGAAGAGCTGCCTCCCAAGCAAGAGAATGAAGTGATGAGGCTCGGTGGAACCACGCTTGCTTATGCTATGATGGGGAATGTTGATAAAGCCACACAAGGCATTCTTCAATTAGAAAGCTTGATGCAGACCGACTTGATGGGGCAAGTGCTTAATTTCTTGCTCTTTAGTAAAAGTGCGCTAGGTAAGGAGGATGAAGCTTTTCAATTGATCGAACAGGCAATTAGCCTACGCTTGCCTATGCTCGTTTTTCTTCCTGCTGAACCGCTCCTGAAGCCGCTTCGTTCTAAGTCCCGTTTTCAGGAATTGATGGAGCAAATCTTGGGTAAACCAACAAGCCATACCTCAAGCAAGAAACAATACAAGCAACCCCTTTTGGACAGCCAACTGATTGAACAATATAAAAGTCTGCTAGAAAAGGTGATGTCAGAAAAAGATCCTTATCTAGATCCGGACTTAACGCTTCGAGCTTTAGCTGAAATGATAGATATTTCTCCAAATCATCTATCCCGCCTACTAAATGAAGGCCTGGACAAGAACTTTTCAGAATATGTGAATTCCTATCGTTTGGAGGCCTTCAAACAAAAGCTTACCGATCCCTCACTCCAACACTTGACGCTGCTTGGTCTCGCCTATGAAAGTGGCTTCAGCTCCAAAACGGTATTCAATAGTTTTTTCAAGAAAATGACGGGCCAAACTCCCAAGGTTTATCAAAAAGAGGTCAAAGCGAAAAGGTTCGGATTATAAAATCAGAACGATTGGCTTGCCTATTGGATATTTCTTTGTGGGAAAACGAGGAAAATGAATTCCAGCAACAACAGCACCTTATTCAGCAAGAGAAGAATAGCGATAATTACAGGCCTATCCATCGTGCTTATGGCGATCGCTGGAGGATATTCTCTGGGCTATGCTTTCCCTACATTATTTACATCCGATCAGGTAGACGAGTTGAAAAATAATGTCCTCAATGACCTAGGACTGTATCAAGTTATGGTTGTCGGGATACTAGTTACCCTGATTTTGGATCTAGTGGTTTCCTATGGACTATACGCCTTCTTTGTAGATGATAATAGAAAACTCTCTTTAGCTACCGGTATCCTTAGATTGGTCTATACTTTGATCTTTGGAGTAGCTACATTTTATCTGATCCAAACCTTGATCGAGGAAGAACCATCCGATCAAACGGTATATAGGAATTTTCAATTATTCGAAGTCATTTGGTTTAGTGGATTGGTCATATTTGGAGTCCATCTTATCATAACAGGCGTATTGATGAACCTGCACCGAAGAGCTCCGAAAGTCCTAGGGTATTTAACACTAGTAGCAGGAGTCGCTTACATCATTATCCATCTAGCCAGATTAGCTGATCTTAATCCTCAATATGTGAATGTAATGGAAAAGATACTCACCTTACCCATGGTCTTAGGGGAGTTGGGGCTTGCCATTTGGTTGCTGGTTAAAGGGGGTAAAAGTTAGGTCTAAGATGTACCCTGTCCCTGAAGATCACTCAGCTTAAAAATGACTGATTTTCACCAAATTGTTCACATTTTCATTTTAGAACGATTGACAGCCCCTGGGCCTCCATCTTTGTCCTGGAACTGATTTAAACTTATTCATCTGGACTGCGGCCTAAAGCCTTGAATCTCCTGATCTTCAGCTTTTTCCTGGCTGGCTGGCGCCACCAGACAGGTTCGTCCCAGACCTTCCAGGCCCCGTTCCGGGGTTACGGAATATGAAACCTGCCTAGCTAGCGCCAGCAGACAGGCTCAAAAAGAACTTCGCCAGTAAATCCAATACTTTGGCCTCGTCTACAGTCAATAAGTTTAAATCAGTTCCTGTTGCAAATAATTAATTCAAGCAGAAAAGGAACGGTAAAAACTAGCAAATGCTTGCCTGCATATGCGGCTCTGTTTCTTATCAGATCAATCAAAACACCATGGGAAATGTACAAGAATTGAGAAAGACGAATGAAATCATTAGAGATTTCAGCACTGGTGCTGGTCGTAAGGTCACAAAAAAGGTACTGGTCATCATCGGTCATCCAGACCAAGAGAGTTTTAACTACGCCCTTGCAGATGCTTACCTGCAGGGAATAGATCAATCCACGACTAAGCTAGATGTAATCAAGCTGGCTGACCTGACATTCAATCCTAATTTGGCTTATGGGTATCGCAAGGTAAGTAAGCTAGAACCAGACCTTCTGGAAGCCATCGAAAAAATCAAAGCAGCCGATCATCTAGTCTGGTTCTTTCCTATGTGGTGGTATGGTCTACCTGCTCTGATGAAAGGGTTTATCGATCGAATTTTTCTTCCTGGGGTATTCTTCAAATACCAGAAAGGAAAGCTCTTCCCCCGTCGGCTTCTAACGGGTAAAACTGCGCGCTTGGTAATTACGGCAGATACAGTTAGGTGGTACGATTACCTATTTATGAGAAGTCCCCTGATCAATCAGTTCAAAAAAGGTACGTTGGAATTTTGTGGGGTGAAACCAGTCAAGGTTACCTACATAGCGCCTATTAAGGAGTCCTCTCTTTCCTTCCGGAAATCTTGGCTTAAGAAAGTGAGGAAATTAGGACAGGTGGCAGCATAAAACTTAGACTTGCCATGGTCCGAGTGCTCTCCACTGCTAAGATTTAATCCGAATATTTTATAGAACTCAAATTCGATAGAATCATGAAAGAAAGTATTCATAAGCAACAAAGTATTGAAACTGTGCTAGCCATAGATAAAATCAAAAGCGTTAAGCCCCGAGTTTCTCATATTGATCCCGTTCATATCGCGAGATCAGAATGGATAAAGGCCCAAGGCCCACCCAAGGGAGTGGTAGAGGGGGATCACCACGGCTTTGAGGCGGTAGTGATTCGCTATAGCGTAGACGAAGTTGGCGAAGGCCCTAACCTACATGTGCACCCTTATGATGAGATTTTTCACATACTGAATGGGAGCGCAGAATTCACGGTAGGTCATAAAAAGTTCATTGCCAAGGAGGGAGATCTTGTTATCGGTCCTGCCAACGTGCCACATGCCTATAAGAACCTTGGGCCTGGACGCCTTGATACACTAGATGTGCACCTAAACAAAGAATGGATTCAATTTGATTTGCCCCGGGATGGCGAAAAACTGAGTGCTAGGGAACTGAGGAAGCCCTAATCGTAAAAGTCGTAGCCAATCGACAGGCAGGCTGGAAAATTCACTCTTTTGTAAATTACGATAACGGCTGGTAATCAAGTTAAGATTGCTGGCTGTTGTTGTTTCTTGGTATAGGCTGGGGCAAAATCTGAGAGCGAAGGAGCGTTTCAGGAAGGATAATTTTGAGATAGGTTCTAAAATATCGTGCAGTCCCGATGACACATCAGGTGTCAGCTTCTGGATGAGTTGAATTTCCTGCTTTAGATGCAGATATTAGGAGGAGTAACGCACCACATCACTCGCCATTCGTGGCACAGAAATCACCTAGACCATGAAAAAATTAGTCATTGTATTTATTGTTTTATGTGGCTCCTCCGGCCTTTCCTTGCACGGACAGAACCCTACCAGAGACAGTATCTCCTCCTTAGCATGGATGATTGGAAAATGGGATACTGCGGCCACCTTGGAAGCATCGGACGGGAATTCTACGAAGGAATCTGGATTCCGAGAATGCTCCTGGGTATTGGGGAATCGAGTTATTCGCTGTGATGGCTATCTGCGGAATGAAGATTCTACCTACTCAAATGGCACCGCTTTCCGGTCTGTCATTACCTATATCGCTTATGACAAAGCGAAAGAACATTACAAGGTAACATGGATTCGCTCTGATGGAAATCATACTACCGTAACCTTCAAGAAAAAAAATGAATCCGTTTTATATTCAGCCTTTACTTATACCCCGCCTTCCCTCGGGTTTGACATGCGAATCAATTCGACCATCTCAAGAATTGATGCTGATCATATCACAGAATTAGAACTGCTAGAAAATGAGGACAAGAGTTTTACGGAGCGATTTGAGCTGAGAGCGACACGTATCGCGAAGTGAGTTTGTATAGGTGAAAAAGGATCATGACTTCGACCCTTTTTCACCCCTTAGAAACCGCTGGTTGCCAGCTGAGATTAGTCCTGCCGCAAGGCATTTACTGGATTTGCATTGGCTACCCGCAACGCTTGTCTACTAATAATCAGCAGGACAAAGAATAGGGTCAGCCCAATGGACAAGAGAAAAACGCCAAAAGAGATATTGATGCGATAGGCGAAGTCATCCAGCCAGTTGCGCATCAACTGATAGGCGATTGGAGCGCCGATGAGTACAGCTAGGGCTAGTATCTTGAGGTATCGCTCTGTTTGCAGGCGGAAGAGTTCTCTGACGGTGGCGCCGAGAATCTTTCGAATACTGAGTTCTTTTTTGCGTTGCTCTGCAGTGAAGGTGGTCATGGCGAATAGTCCAAGACAAGCGATAAAGACGGCTATGCCAGCAAAGATGCCAAATGTTAGGCCTGTTCGCCTTTCTCCGGCATACATGCGTTCAAATCGCTCGTCCAAAAAGTGGTATCTCAGACTTTGATTAGGTGCAAAGGCCTTCCAGCTATCCTCGATCTTGTTTAAGAGCGACTGTACATTATCCGATTGATATCGGAGCACGGCTGAGGCAGGTGGATGGCGTGTTGTTTCGTGATGAAAGGCTAGCGGAAGTACATCCTGCTTCATGGAGCGAAAGTGGAAGTCCGCGACGACCCCAACCACCGTGTATTTCTTATTGATTTCCAGTGCTTGTCCTATGGGATCTTCAAATCCCAGCATTTCAACCGCTCGCTCATTCAGGATGATCGCATTGGAATCTAAGGATAAGTCTGTGGAGAAGTTGCGTCCTTGTACCAACTCCATATCCAAGGCCTCAAGGTAATCCTCATCAATAAACCAGCGACGGAGCTCCACTTCTTGACTACCCGCAGCACTATCCGGATGCTGAAAACTAGACCCATTCAATAGATAGCCATCAACGGGAAGGTAACTACTGAAAGAGATATGCTCAACTTCGGGTAGCTTGCTGAGTTCCCTTTTGAAACTTGCTTGTCGCTCCCCTAAAGAATACACATCTTCCAACACAATCACTTGCTCTCGATCAAAACCCAAATTCTTCTGCTGAACGTATCGCATTTGCTGGAAGATCAAGACGGTACAAAAGATCAGTACAAAAGATGCTGCGAACTGTACAGTCATTAAGCCCCACTTCAGACTCCCCTTTCTCACATCTGCCCCGCGAGATTGTAGGATACGCTTTGGTGCAAAGGAAGCGAGAAAGAAAGCAGGATAAAGTCCTGCCAGAATGCCGAGCAGGATAGCAATGCCCAGCATGCTGGGAATAAACCAGAGCGTATCCCATGGAATGGGAATTGCTTTTTGAGTTAAACTTTCCAATGAAGGATTCAGTGCTTGTATGATCAAGAGTCCAATAATGATGCCCACCAGGCTTTGTAGAATGGCTTCAATGAGGTATTGACTGACCAGCTGCCCTTTCCCGGAGCCCAGTATTTTTCTGATTCCGACTTCTTGTGCACGTACCGTCGATCGAGCAGTCGATAGATTGACGAAATTGATTACTGCGAGTAAAAGGATCACAAACCCGATGGCTCCAAATAGCCAGATATATCTGGGATCACCTGTAGGCCAATGACCGTAGGAGGTTACGGTCGAAGAATACAAATAGATATCTTCTATAGCTTGGAGCTTGTATTGATATCCATCTTCAAAGAAGCCTTCCTTATGTGGCTGGGCAAGTGTTCTGAGCTTGTCCGCCACAGCTGCCGGATCACTCCCCGGGTTTAATGCCAGGTAGGTCGGATAGCTAGATCGTCTCCAACTTCCTGAAGAACTTTCTTCCAGTGTATTCATCGACAAGTAAAAGTCATAGTCGATGTGAGCGGGCGATCTTTTCTTGCTGACTACACCGGTTACCAAGAAGGGCTGCTCGGGTTGATTACTCAAGAAAATTTCTTGTCCAACCGGGTTTTCGCTACCAAAATATTTTCGGGCTTTTTCCTCGGTGAGCACTATGCTATTGGGCTTACTCAGTGCGGTTTGTGGATCTCCAAAAGATAGAGGGAAATCCAATAAAGTAAGCATGCTTTGGTCTACGTATAGGAATAGCTCTTCGTGGTGACTTTCTGCATCAACGGCAGTTTTGACTAAGCGGCTTGCCCCTGCTCTCACTCGAAAACTGTTTTCTACTTCGGGTAAATTTGCCTCGGCTAATTCAGCGAGGGGAGGGTTGTGGTAAATTCCAAATTCTGATCCATCGTTACCAGGTCGTTCGGTGAGTATGCGGAATAGATGTTGACTATCAGGATGACTTTTATCATAGCTTAGCTCTTGCAGGATAAATTGTCCGATGAAAAAGCAGCAACAAAAACCGACGGCTAGTCCCAGGATATTGATCAGGCTATAATATTTCTGTTTGATCAATTGTCGATAGGAGATCTTGAAATGGCTTCTTAATGGCATAAGTCGAAATTTCGGGTGAAGTCGTTTAATAGTGGATAAACGGAACGTGCGAAGCACATTCCATGAGAATTTTCTTCTTGCCTTCGTTAAGCCATGTTGTTGGCGCTCATGCTCAAAAATTTCATAGAGGTCCCCTTGGATTTCCTCCAATAGTTCGGCTCGACAGTACCACTTCAAGAAGCGATCTGCCCATCTCGGGTAACCTTTTTCATGCATGAGCGATGCAATTACATTAGGTTTGCAAAAGTGAAAGTAATAACTATCTTTCACTTTTGCAAATCAAATCTATTTTTGGATTAATTCCGGGTACTAAAGGAAGATTTTTGGGCTTTTGTTTTGATTATTTCTGATTTCAGACTGATGAAGATTGTGAAGGAAGTAGGGACTTAATCATTAAAGCCTATGGATTGGTATTGTGTGGTATATCAAAGTATATGTGCCCTCAACGTTCTTTTCCCATCTAATCTCTTTTGCAGGAATAAACCAAAAAAGGTGGCCCATGTGGACCACCTCCTGTGCTTTTCTGATATTCCAAGATGGAATAAAAGGATCGATCTTGTGCTTATGGTTTATTGCTTGACATCAAAACGATCAAGGTCCATCACTTTAGCCCAAGCAGCTACGAAGTCTTGCACGAAACGTGATTCTCCGTCACCAGATCCATATACTTCAGCGATTGCTCTCAGTTCTGTATTTGATCCAAAGATCAAGTCAACTCGAGTACCTGTCCACTTTACTGTTCCTGTAGCACGATCACGCCCTTCGAAGGTCTCATCTGCTTCAGATGTAGCACTCCAAGTGGTACGTAGATCCAACAAATTGACAAAGAAGTCGTTCGTTAAAACACCTGGACGATCAGTGAACATACCGTGCTTAGATCCGTCATAGTTGGCTCCAATCACACGCAAACCTCCTACCAAAGCCGTCATTTCAGGCGCGGTTAGCGTCATCAACTGTGCTTTGTCAATCAATAGCTCTTCGGCAGAAACGGCGTATTTACCTTTCAAGTAGTTACGGAATCCGTCAGCTACTGGCTCAAGTACTGCAAATGATTCTTCATCCGTCTGAGCTTGAGAAGCATCTGTACGACCAGGAGTGAAAGGTACGGTCACTTCATAATCCGCTGCTTCGGCTGCTTGCTCAATACCTACACCACCTGCCAATACGATCACATCTGCCAAGGAAACACGTTTTCCACCAGACTGTGTGCTATTGAATTCTTCTTGAATGCTACCTAAAGTACCTAATACTTTCGCTAGTTGTGCTGGGTTGTTTACTTCCCAGTCTTTTTGAGGAGCCAAACGCACCCGAGCACCATTCGCACCTCCACGCTTATCAGAACCTCGGAAGGTTGAAGCAGAAGCCCAAGCAGTAGAAACTAGATCAGTAGCGCTTAAACCAGAAGCTAGAATATTAGCCTTTAACGCAGCGATATCAGCATCATCAATCAAGTCATGATCAACTGCTGGAACTGGATCTTGCCAGATTAGCTCTTCCGTAGGTACTTCAGATCCTAGGTAACGAGCAATAGGTCCCATATCACGGTGCGTCAACTTGAACCAAGCTCTAGCGAAAGCATCAGCGAACTGATCAGGGTTTTCGTAGAAACGGCGAGAGATTTTTTCATAAGCAGGATCCATGCGCAAGGATAAGTCAGTGGTTAGCATAAAAGGCGCATGTGTCTTGCTCGCATCATGAGCATCGGGCACTAATCCTGCACCGGCACCCCCTTTGGGTGTCCATTGGTTAGCACCAGCAGGGCTCTTGGTCAATTCCCACTCGTATCCGAATAGGTTTTCGAAGAAGTTATTGCTCCACTGCGTAGGTGTAGTCGTCCAAGCACCTTCTAAACCACTAGTGATGGTATCACCACCAGCACCTGTGCCGAAGTTGTTTTTCCAACCCATACTCTGTTCTGCAATACCAGCAGCGGCCGGTTCTCTCTCGACGTATTTATCAGGATCAGCGGCACCGTGGGTCTTACCAAAGGTGTGACCACCAGCGATCAAAGCCACCGTCTCTTCATCATTCATCGCCATACGACCAAAGGTCTCACGGATATCCCGTGCAGCTGCGACTGGATCTGGGTTCCCATTAGGGCCTTCAGGATTCACATAGATCAATCCCATTTGTACAGCAGCTAGTGGATTCTCTAGTTCTCTGTCACCTTCATATCGCTTATCACCTAGCCATTCTGTTTCTGGACCCCAATACACATCTTCTTCTGGCTCCCACACATCTTCCCTACCTCCTGCAAATCCGAAGGTTTTGAAACCCATAGACTCAAGGGCAACATTTCCAGTTAGGATCATTAAATCCGCCCAAGAGATTTTTCTACCGTACTTCTGCTTGATGGGCCACAACAACAGACGTGCCTTGTCCAAGTTGGCATTATCTGGCCAACTATTCAAAGGAGCGAAACGCTGTTGTCCTGCACCAGCACCACCACGTCCATCAGCGATACGATAGGTACCCGCACTGTGCCAAGCCATTCGGATAAAGAATGGACCATAGTGACCATAGTCAGCAGGCCACCACTCCTGAGAATCAGTCATCAGGTCGGTTAGGTCTTGCTTTACGGCCGCTAAATCAAGGGACTTGAATTCTTCTGCGTAGTCAAAATCTTCGTCCATTGGGTTGGACAGAGAAGAATGTTGTCTAAGGATGTTTAATTTCAGTTGGTTGGGCCACCAGTCGCGGTTTGAGGTACCGTTACCAGCGCTCTTTTTTAGCGCACCACCCATGAATGGGCACTTGCTAATATCTCCGTTGGAGCTTCCGTGTGGGTTATGATCCATTCGTTATTTATTGTTGTATATATAATGAGTATAAAAGTACGACAATGACTATTACTTAAAATTATGGTTGTATTAGTAATAGTAATGGTTGCCGCAATGAGGCAAAGTTTTACTAATATGAGGTATGATTGAAAAACAGTAGAGCGGCAGTTCAAAGTAAACAAGGCAGTTTACTTACTTAGAGAGGTAACGCAGTAATAGTAGAAGTGTTTATGGAAATGTGGGAAATTCTGTATGTGGCGATTAAAAAATTTAGGGTGGTAAGCCCCTCCAGCCCTTGCAGGTGCCCGTCTAGCTAGCCAGATAGATTTTTCACCTGCAAATCCCATGTAGCCTGGAAATCGAGGATGGATGTTGGTAGGGATGCGCAATATCGAACGCTACTATTAATTTCAATTTAGGCTCGTTCGATATAGTATTTGGGTAAAAGCATTTTGTTTAGAAGAACTGAAATATAGATTTTTATGTTAAATTGCTAGACATTAGTAATGGTAAATTCAACAGATCCATCATGAGTACTACAGAAATTAAGGAGGCTGTTTTAAAGCAGTTGGAAGAAGCAGATGAGAAGCTGCTAAGGATGGTCTATGCCATGATGGAAGCCTATCTTACTGAAGATGATCCAATCATTAGTTATGATGCGCATGGAAATCCGAGGCGTGCTAGCGAACTTCAAGATGTATTGGATAAAGAGGTTGCCGCAGCTAGAAAGGGAAATTATATCAGCGTTGATGAATTAGATGAAAAGTCGAAGGGATGGATCAAACCTACCAAGTAGTAATTACAGAACAAGCTGAAAGTAGCCTAAAATCGATTGTAGATTACCTTATTCAAACCGCGTCAGATTCAGTTGCTGAAAAAGTAAGGGCTGGAATTGTCGCCGAACTTAAGAAATTGGCTAGGATGCCGCAGAAAAACCCTTTGCTAAGAGGGGTAGACAATCTGGTCATCACCTATCGACGGGTGTTGAAATGGTCTTACCGCATAATCTACACAATAGAAGAGGAAGATTTATTGGTTATCGTTGTAGAGATCGACCATAGTAATCGTAATCCTATAGAATTAGAAAAGATTTTAATTTGATGTAATCTTTGAACCCCATAGAGACTAAAGGCCAAGGAGAGATGTTGGTCGGGATACACAACATTGGCTGGGGAGGCTCAAAAGCCAAACACCCGCTGGGCATTTTGAAAATAGATCTTATCCACCACAGCTCGCGGCAGTTTTATGCCTTGAAAGGAACCATTCACCAAATCGCTCTCCATTTCTTCTCCGCTAACAAAGTATTGCCAATCTCGCTTCCAGGTTTCTTCGAGTCGTTTAGTGAGATCGGCTGGATCGGAAGATCCATTGTCACCCATATCAGTAGCATATAGGAGCCGATCTTGATATTTGATGAAGAAGTCCCTGACCTTTTCTCGATGCTGTTGCGTCTGCCAAAAAACTTGACCCATGCGGGCGGCTAGATCTACCGTCGCCTTAGGATAGCGATCGAACCAGGCAGCCAGACTGTCCACGCTCCATTCAATACTTGCCATATGCGCACCCATAAATTCGAGTTCAGGGTGTTTATCTAGTCTGTTATTGCGAGCCCGCATTTGATCTTCGTAGGAAGGTAGTTCTGGATGAAGATGCATATGATACTGCGGGTTATTCTTGAAATAAGAGCGATCGTTGTTAGTGGTCATTTCCTCCAATGGGAGCCAACAATTCAGTGGTTCACCCAGATGGCCAACGACGAGTTTATTTCCTTCTTCCAGTTTAGTGAAGATATCATCAAAACGTGAATCATCTAGCATGACGTTCGATCCATCGGTATCCTGTAATACCATGCCAATGTTTTTCCATACTTTGATGCCGATGGCCCCGCGATCGAAGCACTGATCAAGCCAAGTTTGAGTCTTCTCTAACCACCCGGCTTCGTGAAACCCCTCCACACTAAAGGAGGTAATTACCTTGTATTGCTCAGGGAAAGCTTTTTGCTGTAGCATGACATATTCGAATTGATCTTCGATTCCCTGCCAGGAACTGGCGCCATCTACCACAATATTGACTAGTTTGAATTGGTCAGCTTTGGCCTTTTCAGCGAAGGTGGTCCGATCTGTACGTACATGTACATGCACATCGGCTTTGGGTACGTCCGGGTAGTCTGCTTGGGTGTAATAGGAGGCCTCATCTGGGTTTTCGGTGAGTTCCGTGATGGGAGTGAGCACGATTTTTTCAAACTCTACTTCGGAACCTTCGGCCTGGACGGCGATTTGCCCGCTACGTACGGTACAATCATAACCTTCGTTGACCAAGTCACCATTGAGCCATACTTTGATCTTATCTTCGAAACACTCAATAACCATATCATTCCACTCGCCAAGTGGCTTTTCAGAACCGTCCGTTAGATTCAATATCCTCCTTTTCTTACCTTCTACGATACCCCACTCGGCCCTAGGTCCTCGCCGCTTTTCCATTTCGGGCACTTTTATATCCTCCACAATACACCAAAAGTCTCCCGCATTTTTGTGCATCATCTGCACTTCCAATGATTTCGGAAACATCTCATACAGTGAACGCGGTGTTGAAGCATGAACCAACACCCCGCAGTTCCCCGGCTCCCCTGCAAAACGATAACGTACTTCCAGGCGGTAGTTTTCATAGGACTTGTCAGTTATCAGATGCCCTTGTGGATTCCCTAAGCTAACCAGTTTGCCGTCTCTTACCAAGAAAGGCTTGGTAGTGTCTGGAGCTGCATCCATGGCAGGTACATCCATGCGCCAGCCTTGTAGGCTATTCCCATCAAATAGTTCTATAGACTCAGAGGTTGGACCACAAGCAAATAGGATTAAGGCAAGGAGAATGACTAGGAGGTTTTTCATGTTGTCCGATTTGGTATGCTATGACAATTTAAGCATAATTGCCCGAATGTCTTCTTTGAGTCGTGAAAGCTGCAGTCCAGGATCTTCGAAAAGATGCTTAACCTAAGGCACCTTTGGAGCTTAGAGGGCTGGGCTAGATGTTGGTGGAGACACGCAACATCGGCTCTGGAGGCTGTAGTTTCGAAGAAGTAGGGGGTGAGGACTTTGGTATTAATGAAGGAAAATTCCCTGATGATCATGCCATCATCAAGGAATTTCATTGACCTTGGTATTTATTCCGAACCTTAGGACTGGGGCGCCATGACCATTTGTCTGACCACTTTCCATTGACCATCAATCTTCTTCAACAAGGTGCCGTAACTTCCTTCCAGTACCAATTTCTGTCCATTGGCTTTTACGGTAGCGCCAAGGGTATATGGACCGCTGATATAGGAGTAGTCACCGGGTAAAGGAATGACTTCGCCCAAGTTGATTTCGCCTTTGACCTCCATCACATCATGGAACTGGCGATAATACTTTTCGATGTCTTGCTTGCCGGTAACCATTTGGTTGTCGGCCATAATCATCATCGCATCTTTGGTGAATAAAGTGGCCAAGCCGGCAGCATCTCCTTGGTTGTATAGTTTACCAAAATTAGCAACAAAGGCTTCCACTTCTGCTTGAACCGATTGAGCTTGTGAGGTGAAGGGCAAAGCCAATAAAGCTAGTAGAATAGAAAAGGAAATGGATTTCAAAGCAATTTTCATCTGTGTACTGTTTGGTTGATTAAGTAAGCAATGAATACATTTCAAAAGTAGATGCCTCGTCAGAATTTTGCTGGTCTATTAAGTGGAGGAAGGGGATCCCTCAGTGAGTGGCGTGATTTTTAATTCTGCTGGAGAGTGCGACCATAAGTAATCTTGGCAAAAAGACGATTAGTCTATCTAAAACAAGAAAATGCTACAGTCAAGACATGTGTACTGTTGATGGGCATACGTATCTAGCTAGACTTAAGGAGTTGGCGTTGGGGTTGGAAGAGCGGAGGATGAGTGGTTAAAATTAAAACCCTCACCCTCCTGCACTTCATTTCAGTATCTGTGTAACTTGACCGGCGCCGATGGTTCGGCTACCTTCTCGCATGGCAAATGGAAGGCCATGCTCGATAGCTACGGCTTTATCCAAAGTAACGTCAAAGCGGATTGTATCTCCGGGTAGCACCATGTCGACATCCTCAGGCAAGGAAATTTGCCCAGTGACGGCCGTAGTGCGAAATAGGAACTGTGGACTGTAGCCGGAGAAGAAAGGATTCTTTCTGCCTCCTTCTGCTTTAGTCAACATATAAGCCTCACAGGTGAATCGCTGTAGGGCATCGATAGAATTAGGTGCGCAGATGACCATGCCACGACGGAGAAGATCTTTATCTACTCCACGCAACAACAAACCTACACTGTCTCCAGCAATGCCTTCCTCCAATGTCTTTTGGAAGGTCTCAATGCCAGTTACGGTAGATGTCACGCCATCAGCGCCTAAGCCAAGGATCTCTATCTCGTCACCTTTAATGATCCTACCGCGCTCAATTCTACCCGTAGCTACCGTACCTCGTCCCGTGATAGATTCCATGCTTTCTACGGGCATCAAGAACGGTTTGTCGAGGGCTCTCATCGGCGTAGGGATGTGCTGATCTACTGCATCCATCAAAGCGGCTATGGCTTCGATGCCACCGGCTTCGCCATGAAGTGCCTTCAAGGCGGACCCCTTAATAATAGGCGTATGCTCGCCATCGAACTGGTATTGATCCAACAACTCTCGAATCTCCATTTCGACTAGCTCGATGAATTCTGGATCATCTACGAGGTCGACTTTATTCATGAACACCACCAATTTAGGAACACCTAGCTGACGAGCCAGCAGAATGTGCTCTCTAGTCTGTGGCATCACGCCTTCAGAAGCGGCAACCAATACGATGGCTCCATCCATTTGGGCCGCACCAGTAACCATGTTCTTTACATAGTCGGCGTGCCCTGGGCAATCGATATGGGCATAGTGCCTTTTTTCAGTTTCGTATTCGATCTGGGTAGCCGTGATGGTAATTCCACGGATTTTTTCTTCCTGGATAGAGTCGATTCTATCTAGACCCTTGTGTTCTGCCAAGCCTTTCCCGGCGAGGTAGAAGGTGATAGCAGAAGTGAGGGTAGTCTTTCCATGATCGACGTGGCCGATCGTGCCAATGTTAACGTGTGGCTTCTCACGTTTGAAAATCATTTTAGACATGATTTTGAGTTTTATTGATGAAGAAGTTGTTTAAAAATGTCTGACTGGCCGCGATGAAGTTCTTTTCGACTCACTTTTCGGTTTTTTATCGCCACGTAGCGCTGCTATGCGGTT